>Ga0302319_10001261_pt1 | contig 56680 bp, 50 predicted proteins | sample Bog_T0_2_FD_203319 | JGI IMG/M metagenome (GOLD analysis project Ga0302319, IMG submission 203319) | Peat permafrost microbial communities from Stordalen Mire near Abisko, Sweden - Bog_T0_2 | ecosystem: Environmental > Terrestrial > Soil > Wetlands > Peat | place: Sweden: Abisko, Stordalen Mire...
GAAAACCCAATTACGCCCTCTGAAGAAATCCTTCAGAGGGCGTTTTCACGTCTTTGATTGTCCGCTCCAATCCTCCCATGAACCCTTTCCAAAAAATGAATTTTGCGCCGGAAAGTAGCTATAGCTAGGTTAGGTTCATCCCATTCGTCGGCGGTTAATCTTTCTAAGCGAGAAGACCGGCGTTAGCGGGGGCGGCGGCGTGCCAGGCAGGTACGGAATTTAACAGAAACTGGGCAGTTTTGGAGACGGGATTTGTTTCCATATGGCAAGTGCGTGGGCCGTTGCTGCCATCCACCATAATACGGCCGCCAAGGTGGCTGATCCGATAGGCCGATTCGGCTCCGTGCTCGCGTTGCAAGGCGCCTAGCGACCAATCGGAATTGGCGATCATGCGGATGCCGCCCTGCGGGGAACCAACCAGAATGGTGTAGTCGCAAGGCATATAGCCCGAAGCAGCGCTGTTTTCCGCTGCCTCGAATATTTCCCGCGCATTTTCCAGGAACTGGCTCACACAGCTCTATCGCGGTTGCTTTGGAAAATTCTAGAAAAGTTAAGGTCAGTATATTTGCGTGATTCTGAGCATGCCCGCTTTGCACACCCTAGTTTCCTTAATCATAGTGGTGCAAGGGTACGATCCCGCGGCTCAGTCGCACATCGTCGCCAACCCCGGCTCCTCCACAAAACGGAACAACGTCAAAAGCTGCGCCGCCGTGACCCGATCCGTGGATAGCTCAAGAGTCGTGAATTCGTCCTTTCTCACCCATCTCGCGCCCGAAGTCTCGCTCGTTTCTTCGAGTAACGATCCGCCCACCACCTCGCACTTGATAAAAGCCTTGTACACATACCACGGCTGCGCCGGATGAGCATGCTGGCGCTTATCCCATAGCGCCAGCAACCGCTCCGCCTTCACTACCAAACCACTCTCCTCCAGCGCTTCTTTCTCCGCCGCTTCAAACGGCGTATATCCGATGTCCGCCCATCCTCCGGGCAACGTCCAGCGCCCCCGATCCACCGTTTCCCTGACCATCAGCACTTCGCCCACACCGCGAAATATCACCGCCCGCACATCCACTTTCGGCGTCTGGTATCCCGTCTCTTCAGTGAAAACGCGCAGGATCTTTTCAAACTCCTCGTCCGTCAGCGCCTGCAATAACCGCGCGCTCAATGTTCGAATCTCTTGATAGCGCTCCAAATCGTACCCTGAAGTCGCATAAGCCACCCCGGCTTGCCCGAGCGCTTGCAGTCTTTGCGCGTACGCCAATAATTCCCGTGCTTCCATGTTTTCAATTCCCAACAATTACGCTGACCCCATCATCTCGCGTCTCAAGACAACGCCCTCTCTCCGGGTATCCTGAATTCTGTATCTTCTTGCATGTCGAAACTCCTTGCCGCCGCGGTCGCCACTTTGTTTCTCTGCGGTTTCGCCAGCGTTCAACTCCCACTAGATCAGGATCTAGGCAGCAAAGCCGCCAAAGTGGAAAGTCTCGCGAAGCTTCCCCCCTTTTCCTCGCCTATGCGTCCGCCGCTCTATTACCGCGAAGCGTATTTTAGCTTTTACTATCAGGTGCAAGCCTTTATTCACCGAATCTTCCCCGGCAGCGCCGTGGCCAGCATGGGCTATTCGGCAGCGGTTTTCGGGGTGATTTTCTTCCTCGCGTTAGCTGTCTATTTGAATCGCCTGACTGGCATCGGGCCTTGGTGGTCGTTATTTCTTTTTCTAAATACGCCGGCGTTGGTGGTCAATTTCCTCTATGGTAATGAGGCTTCGCTGTCAATGGCACTATTGTCGGTCGCTGCCGCGCTCATCGTCCTCCGCTGCGGCATCGCTTTCGATTGCGTCGCAGGCATCCTGCTCGGCTGCGCTTTCTTCTGCCGTCCCGATATCATCCTCATGACGCCATTCTTCGCCCTGCTGCTCGCCGGCTGGAATCGCATCATCGCTACCGGCGTCACCGCCGCCCTCACCGCCGGAGTTTATTGGGCGCTTGTGGTGCGCGCCATCCCTGCCGAAACCGCTTTCCCCTGGATCATAGATTGGCGCATCTTCGCTGTCTACCTCTTCTTCGGTTTCGGCCCGGTCGTCTGCGCTCTCGCCTTGCTCGGCTTGCTGAAGCGGCCTGTGCGACGCTGGCTGCTGCCTCTCAGCACTGTCGTCCCGCTCTTCTATTACTTTCGAGACTTAGGATCTCCCAAATATATTCTCGGCTTAGCCTTTGGCGTTACTCTTTGCTCCGCCTGGGCCATTGCCGCTTCCCGACGCTCTTTCAAAATTCTCATCGTGGCCGTGTCACTCCTCTTTTGGTTTGTTTCCTTCACTCCTTTTGGCGTCTTTGGCCCGTCGCGCGGCGGCCATTGGGTTGCGCCGGCAGGGCACGGCCCCGTGGCGTTCGGTTCGTATTTCTCGTTTTACCGGCATATTCACGATGGCTTCTTTGGCACACGCTATGGCGCTCTTGAGCACACGTGGGAGATTGTCTTACGCAGCATCGCTCTCGATCCCCGTCCCATGCTGCTCATCGGTTCCTCCGACGATCACATGCTGAATTTCATCTGTGAGCAGCACGGTATCTCGCGCGCGAGTGTCCCGCTCACCATTGACCTCCCAGGGCATTACATTCGCGAGCCAAGGCGCTTCGTCATGCTCTTCAACGGTTATTCGCGCCTCGCATATCTAACGGTTCCGGGCGCCGAGGCTCTAGTTCGCCAATGGCTCGCCGCCGGCCGAGTGGCTCCGCTGCCGGGTGACGATCTCCAGCAAGCTTTGCCCTACATGGTGGAGATCGGACCCACAGTCACGAGCGTCTCCAAAGAACTCGGCCAGCGTATTCTGCTCGCCGATTCCTACGCCCACGGCGGCGGCCTCGCCCCGCTTCAATACTTCACGCCGGACTACGGTGCGTTTTGCTTCGTTCCGCAAAACGGCAGCTTCGTTGCTACCAACCACTGCCCGGCAAACACCATCATATGGGGCAATTGGTGGCCCTCTGTCTACTATCAGCGCCATGGCAGTCAAGCGCGCGAAGCGTTAGCCGGTGGCCGCCGGTAAATAAGCGCGCAACTCCAATTTGCGTGAAAACGGTATCCTGACATTTGAGTTCGCCTCTGGGTTATCGATTCGTTCTTTCGCTGCCCGAACGCCTGGTCCGGTCTTTGGGCGCACTCACCGGCGGCCTGCTGCGTGAGGTGGGCATCATCGTCTTGCCGGTGCGCATCCGCCGCACCGCTCTCTACCGCGTCATGGTGGAAGTGACGTTGCGCTTTCTGATCGAAGAACTCGGCGGCGTGAAAGGCGTTTATGCCCACAATCGCGAACTGGAAGACTTCCTCCTGAAGCGAACGGCCAGCCACGGCCTTGAACTGCTCGGCTTGCTTACCCTGCATGTTTCTCCTATCTGGGTTCTCGCCGCCCTCGCCGACGCCACCGGCGCAGGCCACGCCTTGATCGAACAGATTGCCGCATCGCTCAAGGCCGAAGGCTTGCTCGACCGCGAGGCCAGCTTCGAAACGTTGGATCAGGTGCTGGGAGGTCTTGAAAAAACCAGCGCCCAACTCGCCGATACCTTGAATATGCCGCCCGTCACTCTCGCCGGCGTCCGCAAAGACTGGGACAAGCTGAAAGAAGCGCTGCCCACCATACCGCAAGCGAATATACCCAGCCTCGTTACTCTCGAGAGCTTGTGGAATAAGCTGCTCGAAGCATCTGCCGCCGAACACCAATCCGTCTTTATCCTTTGCTCCACCCTGGCGGTGGGAGTCTTGGCGGAACTACCGGCTAATGTCTTCTGGCTATCGCGCGCTGCCCAAACCGCCGCCAAACGGACCGGCCAGTTGCTCGGAGAAACGCTGCTCGATCATTACGTACTGGCGCTGAACGAGATCGCTCACGTCGGCTTCGGCGGCTACTGGAAGAGACAATTTCGCCCCTATTTGCAAGCGGCGGCACTGCAATTCACGCCGGCCAGCGAGTCCACCACCGAACGCTTGCTAGGTTCGCGGAGGAAACCGTAACTTCACGCTGCTTTTCCGCGAATTACAATGCAGATATGCAACGCCGAACATTTCTAAGCCTTCTCGCCGCTCTGCCGGTTTTCGCCAAAGTCGCAAAGCTGGTCAAAATTGTCGAGTTCACCGACGCCGGCCAGCGCAAAGGAGTGGTTGAAGTCGAGAAAGTGCAGAAGTCTGACGCCGAATGGCAACAGCAGCTTTCTCCCGAGCAGTTCCAGGTCACGCGCAAAGAAGGCACCGAACGGCCTTTCACCGGCAAGTACTGGGATAACCATGAGCACGGCATTTACAAATGCATCTGTTGCAACCTCGCTCTGTTTTCCTCCGAAACCAAGTTCGAATCCGGCACCGGCTGGCCCAGCTTTTGGGCGCCCATCGCCAAAGAGAATGTCCAGAACCATACAGATATGAGCCTGGGCATGATTCGGTCGGAAGTTCGCTGCGCCAAGTGCGACGGGCATTTAGGCCATGTTTTCGACGATGGACCGCGCGATCACGGCGGCCTGCGCTATTGCATGAACTCGGCCTCGCTAGACTTTGTTAAAGGCTAGCCGCTTCGTTTGCACCATACCCTCACCGGTCATTTTGAACATCTCCCCGGATTTCGCTCGCGTTTCTTAAAGAGTCCGCGCGACATCATCGTTTATCTGCCGCCCGATTACCAAACGGCGCATGATAGGCGTTATCCCGTTCTCTACATGAACGACGGGCAGAATCTCTTCGACGCCGCCACCGCTTTCGCCGGCAACGAGTGGGGTCTAGACGAAACCGCCGAGCGCATGATCGCGGCGCAGGAAATTCAGCCGCTCATCATTGTGGGCATCTACAACACCGGCTACGAACGAATCGCCGAATACACCCATGTGAAAGACAAGCGCGGCCGAGGCGGGCGAGCGCGGGCTTACGGCAAGCTCATTGTCAACGAACTGAAGCCGCTCATCGACCAAGAGTTTCGGACCCTGCCCGGCGCGGCAAACACCGGCATCGGCGGATCGTCGTTGGGCGGGCTCGTCAGCATGTATTTTGGTCTGGAGCACCCGGAAGTGTTCGGCAAGCTGTTGGTGATGTCGCCCTCGGTGTGGTGGGCGAATACGGCTATTTTGAAGAAAGTCTCGAAAGTCCGCCATAAAATCAGGCAAAAAATCTGGCTTGACGTCGGAACACAGGAAGATTCGAACCCCGAAATTTGCGTCCGGCAAGTCGCGCAGTTGCGCGATGCCCTGGTGGAAAAAGGCTGGGTATTAAACGATGAACTGGCATTCACCGTAGCGGAAGGCGCCGGCCACAACGAATGGGCTTGGGGCCATCGCGCTCCGCAGGCGCTGAAGTTCCTGTTTCCCAGCGTGTTACTTTCTTAAGCATCGAACGGGAAATTCCAAGCGGCAGGAGTGACGAACTCAACGGTTTGCGAGGCCTGGCGGCGCTCACCGTCGTCTTCTGTCATTTTTTCAGTCTGTATCCCGATTCCCACTGGACACTATATTGGAAAGCCTCGCCGCTCTCAATTCTGACGTCGGGACGCGCATCTGTCGTGATCTTTTTTATCCTGAGCGGCTTCGCGCTTCACCGCATGATTCTCAACACCGCGCCGTTTCGTTACCACGAATTTGCGCTGCGCCGATTTACGCGAATCTATGGACCTTATCTGGCCGCGTTATTGCTCGCTATCGCCGGAAATTTTTGCGTGGCGCGCGGCGTTCGCCCAAACTTCAGCGATTGGTTCAACCAAACCTGGCCGCTTCCGATTGATCCTGCCGCTATCTGGCAGCATGTGGTCTTCTTAGACGAATACAACACAAGAACGTTCAATATCGCGTTTTGGTCCTTGGTCCATGAGATGCGCATCTCGCTCGTGTTTCCGTTCTTGTTGATGATCGTGAAAGGCAGAAGCGCGGCTTGGTCCTCTCTGTCCGTATTGTTTTTGTTTATAGTGGGTTCAGCGCTTCGGGCCAACGATCCCCGGCCGAACAATTTAGGTGAAAGTCTGCATTATGCGGGTTTATTCGTAGCCGGCATTTACATATCCGAGCACCAGCATGGTCTGGCGGCGTGGTTTCGCGGCCAAGGCGCGGTGTTCCAGGGGTTCTTTATCGTGGGCGCATTGGCCATATTTTGTTACGGCCGATTTGCCTCGCATCTTTTTCCGTACGGCTATGGCGAACTGCAAGACATTCCGGTAGGACTGGCGGCGGCGGCGCTGATTGTCTTGGCTTTCAGTTGGCGGCCTTTTTCCGCCTTTCTGGTCTCGAAGCCAATGGATTGGTTGGGCACGCGCTCTTACAGCCTCTATCTGGTGCATGGCACGGTGCTGTTCGCGTTGATCGATTTAGCGAATATGAACGGTCCACACCTGCTCCTCTTTCCCGTATTTTTAGCGCTGGCATTCCTTGCGACCCACTTCTTCTACCTGGCGGCCGAACGTCCTTTGGTTTTCTTAAGCCGGAAATTTTCGCCCAACCCGCGAATTGTGAACTCCCCGCGTGACATTTTCGTAGCATAGTGAGAGCGGAGTAGCTAAACACTATGGCTTTTTGCACAAACTGCGGCGCGCAAGTGGCCGACACGTCAAGATTCTGCGTCAATTGCGGCACGCCTATGAGCGCCGCCGCCACCGCCGGGGCAAGCTACGCGCCGCCGCTGGCTTCGGCAATCCCCTTAAAATATGACGTGGAAGGGCACAATCTGCAAATCGCGCGCGTACATTTGCAGCCCGGCCAGGAAATTTACGCCGAAGCCGGCAAGATGATTTACAAATCGTCGAATGTCGATTGGAACACGCGCATGAGCGGTCAATCCATCGGCGATAAAATCCTCGGTGCGATCAAGCGCAAGATGATGGGTGCGTCCCTCTTCCTGACCTATTTCCGTGCCAGCAACGTCGGCGGCGAAGTCGGTTTCGCGGGGCATTATCCGGGTAAAATTCAGGTTTTCGATTTGGCTCCCGGCCAAGTCATCATGGTGCAGCGCGATGGCTTCCTTTTTGCGCAGAGTTCCGTGACCATTGACATAGCGTTGGTAAAGCGCCTGGGCGCCGGATTGCTGGGCGGCGAAGGGTTTGTACTGCAGAAACTAGTGGGCCCAGGCCTGGTGTTTGTGCATGCCGGCGGCGATCATGTCGATTTCAATCTCGCACCAGGAGAAACTCTGCAGGTACAGACCGGCCATCTCGTCGCTTTCGAGCCAACGGTAAATTACGACATTCAACTCGTGGGCGGCATTAGCACGGCGATCTTCGGCGGCGAAGGTTTGTTCCTCACCACGCTAACGGGGCCGGGCCGGGTAATTTTACAAAGCATGACGCTCGAACGCCTACGGCATGAACTGGCGCCGGCGGAGCATCGCGGCGCAAATCAGGAGATGAGCAATCCGTTGGGGGCGATAGCCAGCGGCAATCTGGGAGCATTTTTCGGCTCGGACGAGTAGGTTCAAACCTCTTCCCGCCACATGCGGTCGAGCAGGTCTCGCCAGCGGGAAAGAAAAACGGCTTCGCTATATTCAGCGGCGCGTTTGGCGGCTTCTTCGCCCATCGCCGCCGCCTGTTGGCGATCACTTAGCAGTTGAGCGATGGCGGCGGCTATCGCCTTCGGGTTGCGCTCGACGATCCAGCCGGTTTTACCGTCCGTCATGTATTCGTCCACGCCATACACGCGCGTGGCAATCAACGGCAAACCCGCCGCCGCCGCTTGCAGACTCGCCAAAGCGAACGCTTCGTAGCTGGAAGGAAACAAAAAGGCATCTGAACACCAAAGATAGGGCCTGATATCTTCTTGCATGCCGACGAAGCGCACGCGCGAACCCACCTGCCTGTCGGAGCAAAGCTTTTCATACTCGTGGACCTCGCCCGGTTTACCGCCTACCACTACTAAGCGGGCGGTCGCTGCGCTCGACTGGGCCAGCGCTTCGATGGCGTGACGCAAGCCCTTGCGTCTAAAGTTTCCTAGCGCACAAAAGCACAACAAGAAGTCAGAAGTGGTACATCCAAGATCCAGGCGCAGAGACTCCGCTGAGAAATCGTCCGGCTTGCGAAATCTCACGGTGTCCACCGGATTGGGAATAATGACAAGTTTCCCCACCACGATTTCCGGATAAGCCAATTGCAGTTCGTACGCCAAGCCTTCGGAAGGAACCACAATTGTTTTGGCGCGTTTGAATGCCATGCGCTCGGTCAGAGAGCCCCAGATGTGGATCAGGTATCGGGCCAAGCGCCGCAGCGGTGTGCCACCGATATCGGCGCGGTGATCGCGCAAGAAAATCCGATGGCAGAAGTGAGCGTAAGAAATCTGGCAGGAGGGAAAAACTCCTTGCGCGGCAATTCGAAACGAAGGCCGGCCGCGCAGCTTGAACCAATTCGCCGCGCCCGCGAAGAAAGTAAACAGCACAGAGCGCAGGACCACCGGCCCGACCGGTAATGGGATGTGGGTTCGACCGGGGATATCGTTCTTGCTCAGATCAATGCGGTTATAGAACACGTAGAACGGAAAGCGCGTGCTGTTGTCCTGCAATATTTTGAGAAGACAACTGCCGGCGGGACTGGCCGGAATTAGATTCTCGTCGAAAATCACCATAATACGGTCGCTTGGAGACCAGCGGATGGGATTCTTCCGGAGCAGCCATACGTAAGTGCCGACAACAACGAGAGCGGCAGCGCCATTGGCAAGGAGCAAGCTCATGAGCGCGCCGCGCAACCCGTAGAGCGGAAGCAGAACGAAGGAACTAGCTAAACCTACCAGTGTCGCCGCCAAGCCTGTAAAAAGCGTATGCTGCGAGTTTTGCGCCGCGCGTAACGGGGTAGTGAAGGCAATGGCTATCGCTGAAAGCAAGGCAACGAGGGCGAGCCACGGCAGATCCGTTATGTACGCCGACATGCGGCCGCCGTACAATAAGTGCTCTAGCGGCGTGCCCAACAGGACGAGTGCAATAGCGCAGATAAGCGCGATTAAGATGACCGCCAGAGAATAGATGGATGCCCAGCGCAACCCTTGCGCCAAGCCGTCTTCCTTCATACGGCGCGCCAGTTTGGGCAGCGAGAAAACGCTCAAAACCGTCAGCAATTGCCCTATCGGCAGGATGAAGTTCATGAGAGCGCGCAACGCGCCTGCCGACTCGAGGCCGACCATTTTCGAAAGCAGCAATACCTGCATATCTGAAATGCCTATCCCCATCAGTGCTGTAGCGAAGAGCCACTTGCCGTAATACCAATGGGCGGTTGAGACTTCCGCCAAAGTATGCTGCGTGGGCTGATAATCGGGAGGAAGATCGCGTCTCGCCATCGACCACAACGCGACCAGCAGGCTCAGTCCCGTAATCAAGACGGCGTTCCAGGCTGCCAGCTTGCCAAAACTGTGGAGCAGAGCCAAGGCCGCCAAGAGTAGAGCGGCGTAAGCAATGCTCAGATAAAAAGCGCGGATTGGTTTATCGACAATGTATTGCCGCCGGCGCGCGGTCAACAAAAGTAAATAGCCGGGCAAGGCAACGCCTAGAGCGGATAAAGCGCCGCGCACTGCCAAGCCGTGATAGAAAACGGAAGCCCCGGCGGCCAGTACGCCCAGAACGAACACCGCAACCCAGTTCATGTCTGCTACGGACTTAAGATAGCTGCCGAGGCGGGTGCCATATTCGGCCGGCCCAACCACGGTCATCGGCTCAACAATCAGCGCATTATGAATAGCAGCCAGAATCAGGCAGATGGACCAGGCGACCGCGAATGCCCCATAACCTTCGCTCGTGAGCCAGCGCTCCAGCAAAACGTTGAGCGCGAAATTGGTTCCGGAGAAAGTGGCTTGATCGGCAATGCTCGCAATAGCGCCGCGCAAAAGCGCTTGGATGCGACCCACTCAATATGCGCCTTTGGCCGAAAGGACAGTTTGCACCGTGCGCAAAAGAATATAAAGATCGAGCCACGGCGACCAGTTCCGAATGTAGTAAGTGTCCTCGACCTCCTGAACCTTCAAATCGCCGTCGCTGCGGGCGTTCACCTGCCACAGTCCGGTAATACCCGGCATTACACTCGAGCGCAGCTTGCGAAAGCTGCCGGGGAACTCGGCGAGATGATAGTAAGGGAACGGACGCGGGCCAACCAGGCTCATATCGCCGCGCAAGACGTTCCACAACTGCGGCAATTCATCGAGGCTGTAGCGGCGCAGGAACCAACCGATGTAAGGAATCACACGGGGATCGCGTTTCAACTTAAAAAAGCGCAGCCAGGAGATTTTCTCCTGCGGATTGCTTTCCAGATATTCGGCCAGCAGACGTTCCGAATCATGGTGCATGGTGCGCAACTTCAACATCTCAATGCGCTTGCCATGCGGCCCCTCGCGCTCCTGGCGGAAAAGCAGCGGGCCAGGGCTGACGAGCTTGATCCACACTGCGGCGATGGCTAGCACGGGCAGAGATGCGATGAAGGTGGGCGCGGCGATGCCGTAATCGAGCAAGCGCTTGATGAGGCGATTACCAGGTACCAACAAATTCTTTTTCACCTCTAAGCCCAGCACGCCACCCAAATCTCGCGAAGTAATCCACAGGCTCTGAATGCCGAACAGATCGGGCACGATGATGATGTGAGCGAATGAAAGGCCCTGGACTAACTGCGACAAATGTTCGCGGCTAATGCCGGGCAGAGCCACTAAAGCCACTTTGGCGCGGCTCGCGAAGGCTTCGGCGGCCGAGAGCGGACCGACAACCGGCACGCCGTGAATTTCCGTGCCCCATTTGGCCGGGTTATCATCCAGGATGGCGACTGGCACGAAGCCCAGGTCGCTTTCCCGCTTGAGAGTTTTGACCACCATCGCGCCGGTGCTGCCGCCGCCTAAGACAACCAACGGTACACCGCAAATGCCGCGCGCAATGAGTATTCTGCGCAGCGGCGCTTCGAGCGCCGGCGTCAGAATGAGCGCGAAAAACATGGTGAGCAACAGCACGCCCCGCGACCATTGGTGATCTTGAAAGGCATAGTTCCAGGCGAGCAAAACGATGAAGACAATGAAGGTAGCATAGACGCGGCCGCGTATCCGTTGCACTGCGCCCATGCCATACCCGGGATACAAACCCATCCAATAATAAGCGACAGGGAGCGTGAGTACGCCTAAGGCCAGGCCTTGATATTGCGGCCGTTCAAGCGCAATGGGAAAAATTGAATGCAGGTAGTAGCGCACGATGCAGCCGGCGAGCAGCGCCAGTTCGAGCGCGATCATGTCGATCAGCATGATCGAAACCGTGGCCCAGGAACGCTGTTTGACCTCGGGCATGACGATGGTCTGCTGAGCTACGGCGACGCTTGACATTCAGGGTTAAATCAATTTTTCCACAATTAGCTTATCGAACGAGAATTGTCCGCCGCTTCATCATAAGCTTTTTTCAGCAACTGGTAGTTCTTGGCGGCGGTGAAGTAGCGTTCGAAATAGGCGCGCGCGCCGGCGCGCAAGCAACTAATTCTTGCCAGGCGCTCGGAGTCTCTCAGCAGATCGGGCAATGCATCGCTGTCGGCAAGAGGCAATTTGCAACCGTTTTCAAAATCGAGAATCAGCTCGCTGAGCGAGCCCACAGCAAAGGCGACAATGGGCGTACCGCACGCCATCGCTTCCAGCAGAATCATGGGCATGCCTTCGTACCAGCGTGACGGGAAGACCAGCACAGCGGCTTCCTGCAGCAAACTCATCACCCGCGCATGCTCGCACAGACCCAGGTATTCGACGGTCGCCAACGAAGCCGCGCGTTCTTGGACAAAGGACCGCAGTGGCCCATCGCCGGCGATTTTTAGCGGAAGGGTATGCGGATTCGCAGCCCAGGCATCCAACATTTCAACCAGCCCTTTTTCGGCGGTGAGCCGTCCTGCAAAAAGCGCATAGCCGCCTTGACCTGTACCCGGACCCGGGTCGTGGCTCAGGAAATTGGGTTTGACTATCATGCGATTGGCGGGCAGTCCCCCTTCGCGGAATTTATTGCGGGCGAACTCAGTGAGCGCGATATAGGTATGAATTTTGCGCTGATACGTGCCGGCGAAGTGGTGCGCAGCCAGCATGATGGAAACCACCGCGCTGGCCGCCAGGCTGTCGCGATAACAACGATGCAGCACGGCCGGATAATTGACCGCCTTGCCTAGACATAATTCGCAGATCTCGCCTTGACGATAGAATGTGGCGGCGGGGCAGAGAAGCCGGTAGTTGTGCAGCGTTTGGACCACGGGCACGTTCTGCGCGCGCGCGGCGTCGTAAATCGAGGGCGAAATCAGCGGCAAAGTATTGTGGGCGTGCACAAGGTCAATAGCGTGTTCCGCCAGCAACAGCCGAACGTTGCGGTAGCTATCCTTATTCCAAATCGTTTTAACGCCTAGTTCAACGGCAGGGACCTCCGCTACCGCATCATTGTGGACGGTGTATTGAAACACTTCATGGCCATGGCTGCTGAGCAGTGCGAACTCCGCCGCCAAAACGCGGTCTTCTCCACCCGCCTGCTGGTAGAAATTATGAATCTGAAGAATTCTCATAACGCCTGGCGGCGCACGGAATCCGGCAGCAGATAAGGGTAGATGAAGGCCGAACGCGGCGGCGGATCGGACTTCACATAAGGAATCGGCGTCGACTTCGGCAGATACAGAACCCGCTTACGGTGCGAGACGGCGGCCATCGCCGCAAGCAACACAAAGCCTATATTTTCGGCATGTCCGGCGCCAGCCAGAACGTTTTCCGTGGAGAAGCCGGCGAGGAAGGCCGGCAGAAAGATGAGTAGCGGGCGGGCGTGGCCCAGGCGGTCGCGCCGCACTCCCTCAATGGCGTAAACGATCACCGAGCAGATAAAAACAATCCAAAAGCCTAACCCGACGCTGCCCCATTCATAAAGAATGCGCAGCCATTCGTTATGTACGGAGCGGTTGGCATCGCCCGTGCGAATCATCATTCCAAGCAGCAAGCGGCCATTGGAGGTGCCGTGTCCAAACGATAGCTGAAGCAAAGAGGATTCAGCGAGGGCTTTGACGGCGTGCTCGTAGAGGCCGCGTCGGAACTGGTAAGTGCCAAGTCCGCTGGATCGAAGGTTGCCTTCATAGACGGCGTTTATCGTATCCGCCACGCGGTTGAGGCGCGCGCTCTGCGAGATCATTCCGATCAGGATATCTTTCTCCGCAACCAAGGCAACGACAACCAGAACAATCGAGGCAAAGCCCAGCAGCTTTACCCAAAGGCGCGAGTAAGAAACCAGCAGCGCAACTACCATGGAGACGATCAAACCTATCACGTAAATGCGGCTACCGTCCAATACCACCGCCAGAAACAACGTGACGCACAGCAGCCAGCGCTCCCAAGTCCGCACCGTGCGTGAACCCAGAGACAGGGCAAAGAGCGCAGCCAGCAACGACGCGTAGCCCTGCGCGGTGGTGAAGCCGGTAAAACGATTAGGCGAATCGCCCCACGCCGGCAAAAACAAGCTTCTCAGCACGCCCAGCGCCAGCACGCCGATCGTAGCCGGAGCTAGGATTGCCGATGGTGTGAGAACCCCGGCTTTGGTGGCACGCATGAAAGCCAGACAGATGAGGAACGATCCAAACATCTCCACCGTCAGCTTGACCGCGGAAAGGGTAAACATCGACCAGAAACTCGCGATGCCCGCGTAGATAATGAGCAGGATCCACATCACCGGCGCCAGAACTACCTTCCCGTGGCCGGAATAATTTTTCAAACGCCAGAGAAGCACGATCGGATAGCCCAAGCCCTTGAGGGCGTTCATGAAACCGATGGCGCTGTCGCCCGAGCTGAAATCCACCGCCGAAAGCATGATGTAGGCCACTACGCTCCAGCGTAAAGGCGCCAAAATGGCGATGGCGAAGAGCACGCAGAAGAGAACAACCGGAAGTAGTGCCATTTAGGTTGCCACGCAGGAACTCACTGCCATTCCAATCAACGAGGCAACGCTTTCGGGGCTGAGCCGCGATGCCAACGCCCGCCCGCGCACGCGCATAGCATCCAACTCGGCGAGCGGGGTGTTCATCATGCGGTCGATCGCACGGTAGGAATCTTCGGCGCTATCGGGCTTGAAGAGCCAGCCGTTTTGGCCGTCTTGAATCAACTCTTCCACCGCCTGTGCGTAAACGCTGCCGAGTACCGGCAAACCCGATAGCAGCGCCTCATTAACCGCGACCGCCCAGGTATCGGCCAAAGTGGGCAAAACGAAGACTCCGGCCGAGGCGTAGATCTTTGGTAATTCGTCATACTGAAAAACGCCTAGAAACTCTAGCTTAACGTTGCGGGATAAGGGAATCCGCGAAAGCTGCTCGCGCAGCGGTCCGTCGCCTGCTAAAGCGAACTCGACGCTACGCTCCGGATGGTCTTCAGCCCACCGTGAAAGATTCTGTATGAACGGCAAGAGGCCCTTGCGTTCGACTAACTGGCCGCAGAACAAGATACGTCGAGCTTGCCACGACGGGCGCGCGAGCGGGCGCGCGGCGAAGCGCGCATTATCGGTGGTGTAGGCAATCTGGAAAATGTTGGCTGGCGGTGCGCCCGTACGGGTCAAATACTTTACGGAACTTGCCCCCACGGCGAGAAAAGCATCGGCATTCTTGACAAAAAGCTTGCGGGCGAGATACCGCGCTATGCCGCGCCCGGTTTCGGTGGACTCAGCGGCTTCCGCCCAAATGATGAGACGGCTGTCTGGACGCAATTTGCGGAAAAGGATCGCCAATAAAGTGCGCGCCCCCATTTCGGCGGAGATCACTACATCGGGAGCGAAGCGCGCAAGTTGCGGTAAAGTGTCTAGCGGAATATGCACGGCTAACGGTTCAGTGAATCCGCGCGGATGACTCCACGTTCCTTTGGCGGTGTAAGTTCGCTGTGCCACCACGTCCAGTCCCTGCCAATCCACTTTCCAGGGGCGATTCGATTCCATCGGAGTCGACAGCAGGACACGCAGCGCATACCGCTTTGCCAGCAAATCAAGAACCGGCTTGTGATACGGCGGTATGAAATTCGTAAGAAATGCCACACGCAGTCTGCGCTTCGCAATGGCCGGCGCGAAAGGATCAAGTTCGCGCGAGCGCATGGGCAGCATCAGCAGCCGGCCGCGCAAACGCCGCAGTCCGACAACAGCCGCCTTTCGCGCGGCGGTGAGCGGGCCCATTACGCGGCGCGCGGTGAAATCGCAGCCGATATTCTGGCTGCGGAAAGCACGAGCAGCCGACCAGAACCATGCGCCGTTTTCCAACACGTGCCGGTACGGAACCGCCTGCTTGCGCGTACAGTAGAAGCCCCGCGGCTGCGCTTGTGAGCGGAGTGTGCCCCGCAGCTCGAACTGCCAAGGCGTTTCGTCGTCACGCAGTAATTCGAACAAGGCGCGCCGGTTCCAGATAGACGCCTGCAGGGAAACCCGAAAAGGCGCCAGGCGATGCTGTTCAGCAAGCCAAGGGTATTGGGGTACCTTAATGGTCGGCGGCGGATTGGGATGCAGCCGCACAACCGTTCCCTCCAGACTTCGGAGCGCCGCCAGGTTCGTCAGCACTTCGTCAGTAGAGACGGGGCCGGTAAGGAAAAAATCCTCCAGCAGAAGCAGCACATTCTCGAAGTCGATCTCGTTCAAGAAGTAACGAAGACTGCGGCTCCATGATCGTCCCGGTCCTGCGCGGAGCATTTTGACATTCGGCAACTCCGCCGCGGCACTTTGCGCGCCAAGATAGACCGGAAATGGGCAATCCGGCCAATGCTGCTGAAATAGCTGGAAGAAAGGCCGCCAGAGATCCTGGTATCCATCCGAAGAAACAACCAGCACCGCGCACGAGTGCACAGCAGACCGCTCAGTTGAAGCGCTCTGGGTTTGACGAGTAGTATTTGCGGTAGTCGCTGTAGTAATAGTAATCGTCGGTGCTGCCTCGGTCGACTTCATTCAGAACCAAGCCGATGATATTCGCGCGCAAACGCTTCAAAGTCGCTAACACAGTAGCTACCGCGCGCCTGCTCGTCTGTCCGGCACGGGCCATCACCACCACGCCGTCCACTGCTTTGGCGACTTGCATCGCTTCGGCAAAACCGAGCAGCGGTGGCGCATCCACCAATATGAGATCGTACTCCTTCGACGCCTCGTCCAGAATATCCATCATCATCGAACCCACCAGGTCCGATGCGCGCCTTGACGCCGTGCCCGAAGGCACGACATCCAGATCCGGCCACTGATCGTTCTTGACGATTGTTTCCTTCCAGCGGAACTCGCCCAGCAGCACGTTCGAAAGACCCAGCGAACCGTTGAGATTGAGCTTTTTGTGAATACTGGGACGGCGCAGATCGGCATCGATAATCAACGTCTTCTTGCCTTGCTCGGCGTGCGCAATCGCCAGATGAATGATGGCCGTTGATTTGCCTTCGCCGGGAGCGGCGCTGGTGATAAGCAACGATTTCACCGAGCGGTCCAAATCAGGCAGCAATATGGAATGGCGTAGCGTGCGGATCGCTTCTTCATAAGAAGAGATGCCCTCATAGCCGGAGTTCGGGCTGGCGCCCCGCAGTTTCTTTTTCTTTCTTTCAGCCTCTTCCTTCTTGTAACGAACAATCCCCTGCCCGAAAAGCACTTCGTCGGGAATCGGGTCCGGTGCGGCTTCAAGCGAATTGGCGCTGGCGCCGGGATGAATGAGACGGCGCATTTCCTTTACCGTGGGCAAAGTGCCCAGCACGCTGGTATCAAGCGCGCGCGCCACTTGTTCCGGATCGCGAATGGTGTTATCCATCACATCGGCGAAAACCGCCGTGCAGACGGCCAGCACCAGCGAGGCAATAAACGCCAGCAGCAAATTCAGTTTGGTGCGCGGGAAGACGGCGGTATCAGGCGGACGTGCCAAGTCCGCAATGCGGATGGAGTTATTCTGGAATCCGGCGTTAATGTTCGCTTCGCGAATACGCTTTTCCATCTCGTTGTACAACGCTTTGTCGTTCTCCGCGTCGCGTTTGAGTTGCTGGTACTGGAACGAATGCGCGTTGAGCTTATCGGCTTCGCCTTTAGCGGTCGCCACTTCCTTTGCCAGCATATCTTCTTTATCGCGCGCTTGCTGGTAATCGGAATCCACTCGTTGGCTCACGTTTTTTCTAGCTTCTTCGAACTGCCGGTCGACTTCAGCCAAATCATTGGCGGCTTTGCGGTACTCGTTGTGATTGGGGCCATAAATGCTCTGCACATCAGCCAGGCGCTGCTTGGCCTGATTCACGCGATCTTGCAGGCGATTTAGTTCTTCGGCTTGCGGGGAATTCATTTCCGCCGCGATGCTGCCGTCCTGCACGGCGTTAAAAGCCGCTTCCTTCTTCACGCGCTCCGCTTTCGCCAGCATGTATTCCTGATCCAATTGCGTAATGCGCGCCGTGAGCAGCGATGTCTTCCCTTCCGGATCGATCACGTTCAACTCTTTTTCGAATTGCGCCAGCGCGTCGTTGGAACGTTCCATCTTCGCTCTTAGGTCGTCCAACTCCCGCTCCATGAAACTCGAGAGCGAACCGGAGTTCTTCACCTTAATATCAAAAGTATGCTGCACGAACTGGTTGGCGATAGCGTTGGCCACATCGGCCGCCAGCACCGGATCGGGCGAACGATATTTGATCTCCAGCAGGTAAGTATTGAGAGGCCGCGTTACCGTTAGTTGCTTGAGAAAAATAGGAGCGTCGGTCTTGCGGCGGATGCTTTCGCTTCCCAATTGGTCCAGCTGGCTCTCCAACTGCAGCAGGTTGTAACGCTCTGCCACGGGCCGTAGAACGGCGTCCGATTGGATGATCTCAATCTGGGTGGTCAGGTAAGCCTCGGCGTCTTCGCCGGGCGAAACAGTACCAGTTTCCGGCCCGACGACGTTGTTCGGAATCTGACGGTCCACGTCGATCTTGGCAACCGCTTCGTAGATAGGCGTCATGCGCGCCGAAATCAGATAAGTGACGAGCAAACAAGTCGCGACAAAAGCAATGATCTTCCAGCGCTGCCGCCAAATCACCAGCAAGTAATGCGAGGGGGAAACCGACGGTTGGGCTGATTCTAACTCCGGATATTGTCCAGGCACGACATACGGCTGCAGGCGTCCGTATTCGGCCAGATCTTGTGGCGGTCTCTCAAGTTCTCTCATCGGATGCTCAACTCGCTTCTTTCTCGCCGCTGTCTAGTGCCAAACTAGCAAACCCGTACCGGTAGCCGTGCCAAAACCAATGATGCGGTCAATGGTTTGCGCGGTGAGCCGCCGGCCTTTGTTATCGGGAATGTAAAGAATATCGTTCGCCTGCAACTGAACGTCGGGGCTCTTCCGGTCCATGATCTTGCCCAGTTGCACCGGAATTTCATCCTGTTGATTCTTGCCGCCCTCGCGCCGGTAAATGAACGCCACCTTGGCGTAATACGGCTGCAAACCCTCGCTCATGGAAATAATCTTCATGATGCTGGTGTAGTTGCCCTCCTGAATCGGGTACACGCCCGGCTTTTTCACCATGCCGTTGACGTACACCTTCCCTGCAGCTGGGACGCGCACCACTTCGCCGCCATACAGGCGCACATTCAGGCTCGGGTCGGCTTCCACCATTAGCCCGTACACCGGAATGCGCTGGGCTAGCGCCGGGCCGTCTGCCCCGGGCGCGGGTGGCCGGCTGACTAGCACCTCTGCCCCGGCGTCGGTGCTCAATCCCTCTGCGCGCGCCAGTGCATCCACCAAAGTCACGATTCCCACGGCCTGAAACGTGATGGGGTGCTTCACCGCTCCCATGACGCTTACCGGAACGCTACGATACTCCACGACGGATGCGGTCACCGTTGGGTTCACCAGCACTTCCCCTTTGATCAGCGCTTCGGTTACTTCGGCTTCAATGTCCGTTGGCTCCTTGCCGGCCGCCACAATCGGCTCCTTCAAGTGCGGCAAAGTCAGCAGTCCCGCTGAGCTAACGCGAAACGAGTGCGACATCTCGGGGCAATCGGAGACCGTCAACGAGATAAGGTCGCCCGGGCCGATCTTTTGCGACGGCAGGCTTTCCACCGGCTGTGGCTGCGGCGTGACGTTCACCAGCGGCGATACAGCCGACGGATCGGCGTTGGGAAACTGCTCGACGGAAAGCGGTTGCGTCGTCTGACCGGCCGCAAGCATGGCGAAAAAAAGGAGTAGAATGGCGGAGTTCTTCATTGAAATTCTCACGTGTTATAGCGCGTCCCTATTAGGATCTCATTTGCCAATGAAGCTTCCGTTTACTCCATTCGCTTCTGGACCCCACAAAACCCATTATTAGCTTCAAGATACGGCTCACGACGACTCTATCAATCGGCAATCCGTCTGTCAACATACCAGAATGATCATCTACTCTATTGATACATAAGTACTTACCAGCGCCCACTAATCTCAGCGGCAAATCGGTTTAAGGGCGATGCAACAATGGGTTTTGTGAGTGCCGAACCGCTTGTCCAAATCGACCCGCCGCAGCCCCCTCGCGCCCTGCCCACTTTGCCGCCCTGGCTGCGCAAAGGCCGCACTCATTTTGAATCCGTCGATGCTCTGAAGCGCCAGTTGCGCGACCGACGCCTGCACACAGTTTGCGAATCGGCGCGCTGCCCGAATATTCACGAATGCTTTCACCGGGGCGCGGCCACCTTCATGATTCTGGGCAATCTCTGTACTCGCGGCTGCGGATTTTGCTCGGTGCCAAAAGGCTCGGCGGCAAAACGCGAATTTTTCCTGGACGCCGAGGAGCCGCGCCAGGTAGCTGAAATGGCGGCGGAGATGAAGCTGAAGTACGTGGTGATTACTTCGGTGAATCGCGATGACCTGGCCGATGGCGGCTCCGTTCACTTTGCCGAGACCGTGCGTGAAGTGCGCCACGCCCTGCCTAACGCGCAAGTGGAAGTGCTGACGCCCGATTTCGAAGGCAACATGGACGCCACGGCGCGCGTGCTGGATGCCGGACCACACGTCTTCAACCACAATATGGAAACGGTTTCCCGCCTCTATCGGCGCGTTCGTCCGCAAGCGGATTACCGCCAGTCGCTCGCCGTTCTGCGCTTTGCCAAGCAATACCGGCCGCAGTCGCTTACCAAATCCGGCTTGATGGTCGGCTTGGGCGAAACCGAAGAAGAAACTCAGCAACTGTTGCGCGATGTTTTGGAAGCACGGGTGGATGTCGCCACCATTGGTCAATATTTGCAACCCACACGCCGCAACTTGGCCGTAGCTGAGTATGTGACCCCTGAAAAGTTCGAGCGCTATCGCACCTTCGGCATGGGCATCGGTTTCAAGATGGTGTTTAGCGGACCCTTTGTGCGCAGTTCCTATATGGCGGATCTTGTAAGCGAAGAAGCCGAACAGTCGCTGCCCCCGCAGGGCATTAAACATGCCTGAAGGCTTCGACGCCGCGTTTTATAAGCGGCTCGCTTTGCACACAGGCTTGGCTCTCTTGAGCGCGCTGCTCCTGCTCTTGGTTTTCCCGGGTTTCGATTTCCATTGGCTGGCGCCCGTCGCCTTGACGCCGCTCCTGGTTGCCTTAGCGCGCACTCCCAGTGCTTGGCGGCGTTTCGCCATGGGTTGGGCAGCAGGAACCTTTTATTGGTTTTTCCTCTGCAGGTGGATCCAATTTGTACTGGAAGTGCACGGCGGCATGGGCCGCTGGGGCGGGTGGGCTTCTTTTGCCTTGTTCGCCGTGCTCAAAGGCTTGCATTTGGCGGTATTTAGTTGGCTCGCCGGGATACTGCTGAACCGCCCTTATGCCGTTCCCGCCGTAGCCGCTCTATGGGCGGGCCTCGAACGCACCCATGCCACCTTCGGCTTCACTTGGCTCGACCTGGGAAATGCCGGCATCGATATGGCGCTACCCCTGCGCTTGGCGCCCTACCTTGGCGTTTACGGACTCTCGTTCGTGTTTGCCATGTTGAGCGCGGCCTTGGCATGCGTCTTCTTGCGCCGCCCTAGAATGCAATTGACGCCGCTGCTCTTGCTGCCGCTGCTCTGGTTGCTGCCGGCCATCCCCCAACGCCTGCCAGCCACCCAACAAGCCCTGGTAGTTCAGCCCAACGTAGATCCCGATGTGGATTGGACCCCAACCTTGGAAGACCAAACCGAACGCGATTTGGTTTCTTTATCCGACGTTGCGCCTGCTCCACTGGTCATTTGGCCCGAACTGCCCGCGCCGCTTTACTATTACGCCGACCCAGTCGTTCATCGCGACGCCCTTAACATTGCCGAGGGCCACGGCTATTTCTTGTTCGAAACCGTAGCCTTTACTTCGGACGGACGGCCGCTCAATTCGGCGGTGCTGCTCGGCCGCGATGGCGGCGAAATTGGCCGCTACGACAAAATCGATCTCGTTCCCTTTGGCGAATATGTCCCGCCCATATTTTCGTTCGTGAATCGCGTTACCCGCGAAACCGGAGACTTCGTCCCAGGTGAAAACATCAAGGTTCTTCCGGCGGGCAGGCAGAAACTCGGCGTTTTCATTTGCTATGAAGCTGCTTTCCCCGATTTGGTGCGGCAATTCGCCGCGGCCGGTGCCGATGTGCTCGTTAATCTCTCGAACGACGGTTATTTCGGCCACACGCCGGCCCGCGCCCAGCATTTGCTAATCGCCCGTATGCGCGCGGTTGAAAATCGCCGCTTCTTAATTCGCGCCACCAACGACGGCTTGAGCGCCGTGGTCGACCCCGCTGGACAAATTGTGCAGCAAATCCCACCTTTCCGCCAACTGGCGGCGCTTGTTCACTACGCCAATATCGGCGACGTGACTTTCTACGCGCACTTCGGCGATTGGTTCGCCTGGGGCTGCCTGGCCGTCACGATCGGCCTCTGCCTTCACCCGTCGCTAACAGATCGGCTCCGTTCCTTCATTAAGAATCTTTAGATACGGCTCGTATACAAATAGCGGGTGGGTTCGTGCCCCGTGATTTCATGCACAAGTCCCAGGTGATGCATGTTCTCGTAAAGGCGCGGCACCGATGTCGCGGCCGCCCCAACGTCTCTATCTGTTTCTTGTTTTTGTCGAACAACGCCACAATGCGGCGCGTTGCTTCTACCGCTTGAAAGGCGGTCTCTTTCACACTGGTCGGAAAAAAATGCAGCCAAGCCTCCCAATCGTCGTTAACCCCACGCGGTCCAGCAGATCGTAGTAAGCCGCGCGTTGAATCTTGAAATAGAGCCTCAAGTAAAGGAATGGTTCGCGCATGATCCCCTTGCGCGCATAAGAGAAAGGGTGACGAACAGCCGGCCCCGTTACCCTGCGGTAAAGGATGCATCGACTCGAATTGCACGTGCACCAGTCCGGCCCTGACGAGGAAGGCAAACCAGACTAACCCTCGTGCAAAAAAGTCCAGACTGCTCATGCACTCCGGCACCAATCCGGCAGGTTCTTGGTGTATCTTTTCCTCTTGCTTGACGGACGCTAGGTGGTTCAGCGCCCGCGCATGAGCCTAAGCTTTTGCGCCGCGCAAAGCGGGGACGGTCTTGTACTCGGCTGGTTTAGGGAGATTCGAGGGATCTGCTGGCCAAACTCGGGAAGCACAAGGTGAGCGGCGGGTGTCTGCAGATTAAGAAGCTTGGTGAGGTTGATCAAGATGTGTTGGAAGCTCTGATTGAGAACTCGCCGGCGGAGTTAACGGAGACCCTCGGGCTCTATAATTCAGTGAGGAGTTGGGGACACACGTGGGCTGTCCGCATTTTTTGTAATGTCTATCTCTGCCGTTGAATCATTGGGCCGTCTAGGCCTGCCTGCGCCGATAAGGGAGCTGGCGTCCAAGCGCTGGGATGCAATTGTCGTGGGCGCGGGGCATAATGGGCTCGCTTGCGCGGCGTATTTGGCGCGCGCCGGTAAGCGGGTTTTGGTGTTGGAAAGCCGGGAGCGCATTGGCGGCGCATGCACCATCGAAGAGCCATTTCCTGGAGTGCGCATGTCACCGTGCGCTTATTTGGCAGGGCTGCTCCATCCGTTGGTGGTGCAGGAACTTGACCTCCCTGCCCTGGGCTTTACGTGGACACCGGCGGTAAACGGGCTCTTCATTCCGTTTGAAGACGGCAGCAGCGTCCAACTTTACGAAGACGATGAGCAATGCGAGGCGGAGATCGCGAAGATTTGTCCGCGTGATGTGAGCGGCTGGCGCGCCATGTGCGATTTGATCCGGCGAACGCGCAATCGAATGCGGCCCGATAATGAATTTGATTCCTGGATTGGCGAGCCGCCAACGGAAGAGCAGATAGAAAAGCGCCTTGGAAAAGATAAAGAAGCGTTGAAGCTGCTGTTTGAATGGTCGATGGCGGAGATGGTGGAGCACTTCCTGACGGATGAACGGCTGCAGGCCGGCTATCTGGGACAAGGGGTGATCGGCACGAATGCCAGTCCCTTTGATGCGGGCACGGCGTCGATACGGTTTCATCATTCGTCCGGGCGCTTGGGTGGTTTGCCTGGTATGTGGGGCTATGTGAAGGGCGGCATGGGGATGGTGTCGTTCTATCTGGCGGATGCGGCCATGCAAGCGGGTGCGGTGATTGCAAGCGGAGTGCCGGTGGCGCACATTATTCCGCAAGAAGGCGTGGAACTCGAAGGTGGCGAGATAATTCATGCGCCGGTAGTGATTTCGAATGCGGATCCACGGACCGCGCTACGGCTCCTGGGCGATCACGCGGAGCCGGCGTGGCGGGGGAAGGTGGCGGGGGTGCCGATGCGCGGTTGCACCTTGAAGGTGAATGTCTGGCTGAAAGAGCTGCCGAATTTCCGCGCGCGTCCGGGCACTTTGGAGCCGCATCATTATGGGCAGATCAATACCCCTTTGAACAAGCAGGAATGGAAAGACAGCTATAAGGCCGCGCGCGCGGGCGAGCTACCGCGGAAAGTTTGGACCGAGTTGTATTTCCAGAGTGTGCACGATGAGAGCGTTGCGCCGGCGGGCACGCAAACGATGAGCGTGTTTGCGCAATATGTGCCCTATCAATTCTTAGAGGGCGATTGGAATCAGCATCGTGAAGCGGCCAAACAACTGGCGCTCGGGGCAATTGCGCGTTACTGCACGAACATGCCTGAAGTGGTGATTGATTGCGAGGCGCTGGGGCCGGCGGATATTGAACAGCGGGTCGGACTTTCGGGCGGCCATATTTTTCAGGGGGAATGTTTACCACAGTATATGTGGAGCAACCGGCTCACCTGCCGTACGCCAATGACGGGGTTCTATCTTTGCGGCGCGGCCACGCATCCGGGCGGCAGCGTGATTGCGATCAACGGGCGCAACGCGGCGATGGCGGTTATCGCCGATTCACGGCGCGCCGTCGCCGTTTCAGCAGTTGGTTGAGCGCAAACAGCAGGGCCACAATCGGCAATGCAACGAAATAAGGCCAGTGCGCCAATAAGGGCGGCTCGGGCGGCTCGACGTCCACGTCGCCGGTGACGAGGGCACTGTCGCGTTTGGTTTGAACGGAAATTTCGACACGCCATTTTCCGGTTGCGTTCAAATCTACTTGAGCTGCGTACAGAAGCTTGTTGGTGGCTTGATCGTGGCGGGCAGGTGCGCTGACGGAGGCGATAGAGTTGGCGCTACGTTGAGTGAAGTGAAAGCGCACGTCGGCGTCGAGCACTGAAGATTTGTCGGCGGTATTTTGCACCATGACGCTGAAATCCGTGCGTCCGGCGCGCACGGTGGCGGGAGTGCTGAAAAGCGTGATGTTGAAAACGCCGGCTTGGCGCTGAAATTGGACCTTGCCGCCGTCGGCCTGAGCGAATGAGGCGACCAGAAGGAGCGCGGAGATGGCTTTAAGCTTCAATGCATCATCCCCCGCATTTGCATGGGTTGGAAAAAGATCCAGATGCCGGACGCAAAAAGGGCGCAAGCCACGCTAGCCCAAGGCAGGAAAATCATAGTCGAGGATTTTGCGATCCGCCAGGCAGTATACAGAGTGAACAGCAAACCGGCTTCGAGAATGACCACTTGCAGCCAAGCAACGGGGGCCATAGTCCATACGGACGCGGCATGAAACAGCAAATGCGCGGCCCACATGGAAACTCCTAGCGGCACCAGCGAGAAGACAAGGCGACGAGCAAGTTCGATATTTCGGTTGAAGACGGAGCAGAGCCGGAATGTCGCGATGGGCAGGAGCATCGCGCCGATTACAACGAACCCGCCGACAATGAACGGCATAGCGTGCACGCCGAGCCGCGCGTGCACGCCGTGCTCCCACATCATGACCGGGGAAACCATGCCGGCAGCATTCACAAAAGCGCCAAAGACGAGGAGCAGAACCAGCGCCACCAGATCCGTACGCTTCGATAAACGTCCGATCGAGGAGCGGTAAGCGTCGGATAGCAGTGTTTTCCCAGGTGTTACGGCGAGCAAACCGACGTTATCGTGAGGGCAAGCCTTGACGCAATCGAGGCAAAAGGTGCAATCCAGATTGCTCGCTTTCTTGGGTTGAAAGAGATAAAGCTCGCAGCCGCGCGATTTTTCGTTGCCGCGGATGCAATCGTAGGTATGGCAGCGTTGGCAGGTAGCTTTGTCTTTCACGGCGATCTCGCGGGGGGAAACGAGCGAGACGACGAAGTGATATTGGCCGATGGGGCAGACGTATTTGCAGAAAGTCGCGCCGCGAAAAAAGGAATCGATCAGAACTGCCACGGCAAAGTATCCAGTGATGAGCCATGCCGTTAGCCAGGGACTGTCCCATAGCGAGAACGCTTCGTAGGCCCACAAATAAAGAGCGATGAGTCCCGCGCTCAACCATTTATTACGCAGGGCATGCGGCCAGCGGAACTTGGGCGAAATGAATTTTCGTGCCGCATCGCGCACGAGCATGAAGGGGCAGGCCAGGCAGAACAAGTTACCAACGGCCAAGAGCGCCAACATCGACAGCGCGCGCCAGTGAATCCAAGGCAAGACGCCGGCCAGATTGAGCGCCGCTACTTGTTGACCGCGGAAGCCATCGAATATGACAGCGATTGCCAGCAGGAGCAGGACGGCTTGGGCAGCGCGGCGAAACAGCGGAGCATGCCGCGACCAGGCAGGGCTGGCTTGCGGCTTGGTCCTGCGAACCCGCTCCGGAGCCGTAGTGGTTTCCATGCGCGCGCTGGTGAATAATCCCATGACCAGGATGAATGCAGGTACAAGATAGACCACGGAGCCGGGAATCCACATCATCAGTCCGGCTAAACTCTGGTCTTCCAAGGCGCTCAAATTGCCGGCGCGCACAATGCCATAGCTTGGATAGAGCAAGTGTCCGGAGAAAACGAAGACTACAGAGAGCAAGGTGTTCAAGATATCGGCAAAGAGTAAATAGGGAATCGCCATCCACTTCGGCCAGCGCGGCTTGCCTGGGCCTGGTTGAATGACGGGCCACCAAAAAATGACTCCCGACCAGAAGAAACAAGCGTGCTGCAATCCATGCCAGGCTGGGGAGGAAAGCGCCAGTTCGTATAGCACTGGAAGATGCCACAAAACGGTGCTTAGGGCGAAGACAACAAAGGCCGGGATCGGTGAAACCAGCCAGCCAAAGAAGAGCTTCAGGGGCTTCCAGGTGAGAAAAGGGCCGAGGCATTCCTTGACAAAACCTTTCGGTAAGCCGCGCAACATGGGTAGCAGCGGATTCGAGAGTAGCAGCAGCGGCGGTGCAATCATCATGAGCAGCAGGTGCTGGGTCATGTGCGCGGAAAGAAATAGTGTGTCGAAGGCGTCGAGCGGCGATTCGGTAGCGAGAAAGAGAACGATCAAGCTGGCCATGAAGGCAGCCAGCCGCAGCGCATCGTGCTGGTCGCGAAGAAGCCGGCGGCCGCGCAGCCAGCCACGCAAATAGACCACGGCAGTCAGCAGGAGGAGAGCAACCACACGGGCATCAATCGCCCAAGATTCGAAGGCAGCGGTGGCAGCCGATTCCACTTTAGCGGCTTCTCGTAAGCAGAGCGGGAGAAGAAGGCAGAGCGGCCACGTCGCGCGGCAGATTGTTTTGCGGTTTGCTCGAAGGGCGCACGGGCGAGGTGGAATGCAACGTGGCCATGAAAGAAACCAGGGCATCCACTTCGGCGGGGCTCAATTTTTTGCCATAGGCGGGCATGTTACCGCCGCCTTGAATCACCTGGCGCACCAGCTCCTCTTTGGTTAAGCGCGTTGCCACTTCATCCAGCGCGGGCCCACGCTGGCCGCCCGTGCCGCCTAGGGCATGGCAATTGCGGCACTGCTTGTTTTGGAACACCAAAGCGCCGCGCAACTCGAGCGGGGTGCGGCCGCGGACGAACTTAACCGGGATGGCATCGCCGCTCCAAGCCGACATTTTGGGAGACCAAGGCGACGTTTCGCCCATATAAGTCAACACGCCGACGACCAACATGACGAAGATGACGGAGAGGACGGCAACCGGGCGGCGCAACGCGCTCTTTTCGCCGGTGGGCGAGATAAAGGGCAGCGCTAAGAGGCCGCCAATCGCGACGGCGGGCGCGACGAAGAGGATGAGCACTTCCATCCAATCGGGCAGCAGCGCGAGCGCGGCAAAAATCGACAAGAAATAGAAATCGGGGCGCGGGTTGGTATCGACCAGGGTCGGATTCGGCGGACCGCCGGGCCCTTCGGGGCCGAAAATGAAGGCCGCGCCCAGGATTCCGATGATCACCAAAGCCGCAAAAATCAGATCTTTATCGATGGCGTCCGGAACGAACGGCACGCCCTCCTTACGCAGAATCTCGTCGTACTCGGCATCATAGGTAGCTTTGCGCACCGGCTTGCCAGGGGTAGGAAATTCGTTGATGCCTTTGGTCAAGACAAGCCGTAGGTGCATGCTGACGAGCGCGATGATCATCCCGGGAATCATGAATACATGCAGCGTGAAGAAACGCGAAAGAGTTTCGCCGGCGATGATAGGTCCGGCCAGCAAGAGATGCACTAATTGCGCCCCGATGATGGGAACGCGGCCGGTGATGGATGCGCCAATGGTGAGTCCCCAATAAGCGTCTTGATCGAAGCGCATCACTTGGCCGGTGAACGCCATGGCCAAGGTAAGAAGAAGCAGAAAAATGCCGCTCACCCAAGTGAGTTCACGCGGATATTTATAAGCGCCGAAGAGAAAAACCTGGATCATGTGCAGCGTCATGATGGCCACCATGAAGTTCGATCCCCAGTTATGGACCGCCCGCAGATACCACCCCCAGAATTGGACGTGATTGAGGTATTGCAGGCTCGTGTACGCTTCGTTGGTAGAGGGAATGTAGACGAACGCCAGGCACGCGCCGGTGATCACTTGAATGATGAAACAAAGCAGCGTCGCACTGCCGAACACATAAAACCAGCTACCGGCGCTCTTGGGAACTTCGTGTCCAGCCGTAGAGGCATAGATGGCCGTAATGTGCAAACGGTCGTCGAGCCAGACGGCGATGTTGCGGAGTGTATTCATGCAAAGCTCCTAGACCGGATTGGAGAGCGTGGGCATTTCCCCACCCTTCACCCATAAGATGCCTTTTTCTACTTTGTAGTCGTATTCAAAAAGGCCGCGCGGAGGCGGCCCGGCGGCGCGCGAACCGTCTTCCAGGTACGCACCGCCATGGCAGGGACACAGGAATAAACCCGACTCCTGAAACCAGCGCACGGGGCAGCCCAAGTGGGTGCAGTTGATGGCGAAGACTTGAAACTGATTGCCGCTAATGCGCCGCACCCAGCACGGGATCTCGGCGGTTTCGCCATCCCAGGGCCTGGTATACGGGTTTCGGTAGGTGGCCATGCGCGTTGTTTTTTCGGGGAAATGGTCGAGCGGGCCGAGAGAAATCCAATCGCGCGGATCTTTCTTCTCGGCGAAACTTGAAAAAACGAAGCCAACCAGGGGGATGGTCAAGGCGGCGCCGGCGATGACGTTCAGGGCCACTCCGACTTTCAAGAGCCAGTCGCGGCGCGATGAGCTCCCTTGCTCGCTCTCCGGTTTGGCGGCAGGCTTGGTGTGTATTTGATGCAGCTCGCTCATTTCGTATTCGCATTCTCCATCGCCGCTTCGGCGGGTCTTAGCGACACCATGTAGGCGACCAGGTCACTGATGTCTTGATCGTTTAAAGGATGGCCGGCGTTCAGCACCCGGTAGTTCGGCATGCCTAAATCCAAGCGTCCCACAATAATTGACGTGCGTATATTTTGATTGCTGACGAGTGAAAGATAGGACGGATCGGTGACCGGACCTATCAGCGCACCCTGTCCGTGGCAGGCATAGCAGCCGCGCACAAACAAGCGCTTGCCGTTGACCGGGTCGCCGGGCGTTGTCTCGGCGTAGGAGGGGAGCGCGGCTCCCGGGGGGGTAGTCACAGGCTTTTTCCAGGCTTCAATGCCATTCACTAAAGCGTCGATCTGTTGAGGCGTTAACGGGCCGCCTTCGCTGATCGCCCAGGCCGGCATGGCGGTGCCGGCACGGCCATAGATCAGCACGTTCTTTAGCGTCTCTCTGGGGATGACCGCCAAGTAGACGGCATCGTTCAAAATGCGACCCGGTCCTTTTTGCCCGTTATCGCCGTGACAACCGGAGCAGTTTTCGGTGTAGAGAACTTTGAAATCGGTTACCTGGGCGGCAGGAAGTTCCTCGGCCTTTGGTTGGCCCGGAGGATCACAGGCGGTCAGCGTTGATAAAACCAGCGCGCCGGCCAAGGCGCATAAGGATAGCCGCATTTATTTGGCATCCTCATTATCGGGCTCATGTTCGGGCGCTTCGAGAAAGGCGCGTTCGGCGAGCGACCAGGTTTGCATGGTGCGGATCTGCGTGCTGCGGGCGATCAAAAATCCGCCGACCAAGCTGAAGCCAAGCTGGCAGACGACGAACCAAGGCCAGCTGATGCGTGAATTGAGCGCGGGGTTGATGAAATTAAGACCGGTGGCAACGACACCGCTCCAAACGAGCGGCATGAGGATACCGGCCCAAAACGGGGCGTACTTGGGAAACATCGGCAGCATGACGGCGTAGAGAACACCGACCAAGATTGAAATCACGCCGTGGCCCACAAACGCCGCCGCAAAAGCCAGCCCGTTGAATTTGCGGAGAGTCTCAATCGACTCGCTGCCGAGATCGGGAATCACGACACCGGAGAGAAGGTTGATGGGGTACCAGATGCTGTGTTGAACAACCAGACCATACAAGCAAGCCAGCCCAGCCATGACCGCGCCGCCAGCGAGACCACCCCACAGGCCGGCTGAATAAGGGTGAATTTCTTCTGGAATGCGCACCCGATGCCCACCCTGGCCGAGTTTCAAACGGACCACGGAGCGCGCACCCACCTTGATGGGTGTAGCCGGACGGTGCGTTTCAATCGCCACAGCTTCGTGAAGTTCGTGGGGAATGACTGTATCCCACCAGCCCTTGGCGGCCTTCGCCGCCACGATGAAGCCGACTACGCTGACAGCCCAATGGGTCACGATGCCGGCCAGTAGCAAGGTGACTCCGAAAGCGAATACCATGGGCCAGAAGGTCGGGGCCGGCAGTTGAATTTTCGATTGATCGGCGCTGGAATGATGTTCGGACATGTTCATCTCCCAATCACGTACACCACGGTGAATACCACAATCCATACCGCATCGACAAAGTGCCAGTACCAGGAAAGAAACTTCACCCGGCGTTCCTGAGTTTGGATGGGGAAGCCGAACAGGCTTACCACCATCACCAGCGATAGAAAGATCAGGCCCACAATCACGTGACTCGCGTGCAAACCGACGAGCGAATAGAACGTCGTGCCAAACAGATTAGTGCTGATCGTAAGGTGATCTTCGTAAATTAATTTACGCCATTCGAGCCCGGTGGAGACGAGGAACTCCAAACCCAGCAGAATGGTGGCAAGCCACCAGATTTTGAAAAGGCCGACTTTCTTGTGCTTGAGGGCATGTTCGGCTAAGACAATCGTGACGCTACTCGAAAGCAAGCAGATGCTGGCCAGAATCGGCAGGTCGAGAACATCTTTTGGATAGGGGCCACCCAGGCTCCTGCCTATGTAGACGACATAGGCGACAACAAAAATCGTGAACAGCGCGGATTCGGTAACGATGAGGAAAATAACGCCCATCGTGCCGCGGTCGGGCAAATGCCATTCGCCTACGGCGGGCGGTGCGTGGGTATCGAGGGTGGTAGCCACTACTCGAATCTCCAATCGGGATCGTTCGGATTCTTGAGATCCCACAACGGGCGGCTGCTGCGCACTTCGGGAATGGTCTCGAAATTATATTCCGGAGGCGGCGAAGGAATGGACCATTCGAGCGTCCAGGCATCCCACGGGTCATCGCCCGAGCGTTCGCCTTTAATCGATGAAATCAACAAATTCCAGACGAACAAGGCGGTTGCCGGAATTTGAAAAATCAAACCCGAAGTGGCTACCAGGTTCCAAAAGTCCCAACCGCGGCCGGCCTCGTAGGTGTAGATGCGGCGCGGCATTCCCAGGAAACCGAGGAAATGCATGGGCACAAAAGTAAGTTCCACGCCGATCAGGAAGAGCCAGAAGTGCCACTTGCCGAGTTTCTCGTTGTACATGCGCCCGCTCACTTTGGGAAACCAATAATACATGCCCGCGAAGAGCGCGAATACCAAGCCCGCAACCAGCGTGAAGTGGAAATGGCCGACGACGAAATAGGAATCGTGCAACTGCCAATCGAACGGACCGGTGGCGAGCATGATGCCGGTAAGGCCGGCGATCAGGAATTGGAACAGGAACGCGCAGCAGAACAGCATGGGTGTCAACAGGCGGATCTTGCCGCCGTACATGGTGGCGGTCCAATTGAAAATCTTGATTCCGGTGGGAATGCCGACGATCATGGTTGAAGCGGTGAAAAAGGTGTTCGACCAGGAAGTCATTCCAACCGCGAACATATGGTGCGCCCAGACTCCGAGGCTGATGAAGCCGATAGCGGCGACAGCGCCGACCATCGCCGGCCGGCCGAAAATCGGTTTGCGCGAGAAGATGGGGATCACTTCGGAAAGAATCGCGAAGGCAGGGAAAATCAGGATGTAGACTTCGGGGTGGCCGAAAATCCAAAAGAAATGCTGCCACAAAACGGCCGAGCCGCCGTTCTGAGTGTTGAAAAAATTGCCGCCCAGGAAACGATCGATGAGCAGCATGATCTGGGCGGCCGACAGCGGCGGCAGAGCGATGATGATGAGCCAGGAATCAATGAGCATCACCCAGACGAACATGGGCATGCGGGCCAGCGTCATCCCTGGACAGCGCATCGAGAGGGTAGTGACGATCACATTGATCGCGCTGGCGATACTGCCGATACCGGCAACCAGGATGCCTAAAATCCAGTAATCAGTGGAGGCGCCGCGCGAAAAGGCGCGCGAGGTGAGAGGCGCGTAAGCAAACCACCCTACGTCCGGCGCTGAGCCCGCGCCAGACAAGCCGCCGCCGCCGATGTAGCTGAAGTAAAGCAGAAAACCGCCGAACAGAAAAATCCAAAAGCCGAAGGCGTTCATCCTTGGGAAGGCCATGTCGCGCGCACCGATCATTAGCGGCACAAGATAATTTGAAAGGCCCGCTACAAACGGCATGCCTACTAGGAAAACCATGGTGGTGCCATGCATGGTGAAGAGCCGGTTATATGTATCCGGGTCCACTACATGGCCGTTGGGAAACGCCAGCTGCAGCCGGATCACGGTAGCCATCAGCCCGGCAATCACAAGAAACAGCAACGCCGTAACAATGTACATCAACCCCAACCGCTTGTGGTCAACGGTTGAGACCCATTCGTACAAGTGGTTGGAAAAGGAAAACTCCTCTTCCTTCACTGCCGGGTGCTCTAGCGGATAATCAATCGACGCCATAACTACCTCAAGGTCTCCAAGTAATTTACGATTTTGGTTAACTCATCCGGCGTGAGTTTCATGCTTGGCATCAAACAGCCCGGTTTATCAACCTGCGGGTCATTCACCCAACGGCGCAAGTTTTCAGGGGTGTTTTTCAGAACTCCGGCGCCTAACGTCTGGCGGCTGGCCAAGTGAGTTAGATCGGGGCCGAACTTACTACCGGCGCTGGCTTGGCCTAACCCGTTTATGTTGTGGCAATTGATGCACGCGAGCGATTCAAATTCCTGGCGGCCGCCGTTCACGCTGGCATCGTCCACAACGCGGCTCTGCTGGCGCAACGTCCATTGTTTGAAGGCGGCAGGGTCTTCAGCCACCACGCGCAGCATCATGTTGGCGTGCTGGGTACCGCAATATTCGGCGCAGTTGCCGAAATAAACGCCGGGCTCCTTGGGGTCCATCCACATAAAATTTGTGCGGTTCGGGATCAAGTCGGTCTTGCCCGATAATTGAGGAATCCAAAAGCTGTGGATGACATCGGCGCTTTGGAGCTGCAAATAAGTTGCGTTACGGCCGTCGCGCGTGGCCGGCATATGCACTTCGTTGGCGCTGACGATGTTGTAATCGGGATAAAGAACTTCCCACCACCATTGGTGCCCGATCACGGTAACCTTCAAGGCCGCTTGCGGCGGACTGGCATTCTCGACGGCGGCAATCACGCGCGCCGAGACACCGATGAGAACGAACACGATCAGGATGGGCAGAACCGTCCAGGCCACTTCGATCTGATTGCTGCCATAAACCTGCGGCGGCTCCTGATGCTCGGCAGTATCTTCGGGCCGGCGGAAGCGCCAGATCGTATAAGCGATCAGACCGGCGACGCCAACGAAAATAATTCCGGTAATAGCGAAGACGAGCATCGCGATGTCATATTCCGATTGCGCCGGCGTGGCCAGGGGTTTGAAGATGTTGGCGATTCGGCGTTCGGGCAGGTCGGCAGCAAAAGCTTGCAGCGCGGCGGCTGCGGCAAAGAAAACACGGAAGCCTCTCTTGCGTGTCATAGATACCAACTATTTACTGTAACCTTACCGAAGCGAGAGTCAATGGCAGTTGCAATACAATAACGTGAAGATCCGCACGCAAAATTCTCAGGAGGAGGGATTAGTGACATTGGTAATTGAAGAACGGGAAGTGGAAGGGATTCTGATTCTCGATTTGCAAGGCCGTTTGGTAGCAGGGGAAGCGGCAGGCGCGCTACGGGAACGCGGCCAGAAGGCGGCTCAAGAAAATGGCCGCAACGTGATTCTGAATTTGAAAGGCGTGGATTATATCGACAGTTCGGGTTTGGGAACACTGGTAGCAGCGCATTCCTCACTGGCAAAAGCCGGGGGTGGGCTGGCCCTGATGAACCTATCGAAACGCAGCGCCGAGTTGCTGATTCTAACCAAGCTGGCGACGGTATTTCGGATCTTTGACGAAGAGAAAGCGGCGGTGGACAGTTTTTTCCCGAACCGAGCGGTGCGGGGTTTCGACATTCTGGAGTTTGTGAGGAATTCGGGGAAGGAATAGGGAAGTGCCGAGACGAGTGGCGGCGCTGCAAGCAAGAGTGTTTGCGCCACCATGCTTGGCAAAATGCTCCATGGGCGGACGAGTGGTTAACGAGAGCTTTTTGCCGCTTTGAAAAGTGGCTGTTTGGGAGGGGGTTTTTAGCGCCTATTACATATAAGGCGCGCGGAGCGCTAAAAACCCCCCTTCTGAGAGCGCTTCGCAAAGCGATTTTTGCCGGTTGAAAATAGGCGCTCGGCGGCGCGAATTCGCTGAGATCCAGCTCGATGTTCCGCGAACTGATGTTTTGCATAACGAGAGTACTTCCTTTGCCTTGAATTGGGGTTGGGAGCGGATATTCCGGAAAGCAAGGCGGCGTCTTCAGCCAAACTGTCGACGCCGCCAGGTATACCAACCGAGGCCCACACACCAGGGCCTCTTTTGTCTGAACTTTCCCATACCGCCGTTCGGCGCGATAGTTTTATTAGCTCTAACCCATTGAAAATATTCAAAATAAAGATTTTGGGTTTTTGTGACCGGCACATGGCAACCCTGCGGGCTGCCACAGGAGGGGATGAAAATCGCTGCGCGACCGCCTGTCGGCGGGGGCTCGCCTCAGCCGTTTTCCGAGGGCAGTTGTCTTGGAGTCAACTCATTGATTTCAAATTAGATATCGGCGGCCCTTTTCCAAGGACCCGCGATTTCGGTGCTACGCAGCCGCCACAGAAGGGGATGAAAACAGGCGACTGAGCGGTGTTACTGGGGAATGGGGGAGCGCAAAGAGGGTACATGCACGGAGCCTGTCGGGATGAAAATTTCGCGAACCTGGAATCAATAACTTACAGGCCAAAACATTTTCGCCGATCTTTGTAAACTATTGATTTTACTTGCGACGCGATTTCATTCCGACAGGCTCCGAGCACGTCCCCACTTTGCTTGAGGCGATCCCGGAGCTAAGGCATTGAGCAATCGGGACTTACGCGAGATTGTTTCCAAGGACCCGCGATTTCGGCGCTGCGCGGCCGACACTTGAGGGGATAATTCTTCGGACGTGGCCGCCATTTCTTCCGAGGAGGCGGCCATTCTCCTGGATCACTTGGTCCAGTTGCCGGATGGCCCTGTTGACCTGGTCGGCGCCAGTAATTCGTTCACTGCAGGCAGCTGAAATTTCGCGGATGAGTTCGGCCGTCTTGCCTATTTCGGGCACCAGTTGGGCCAGCCGCTGGCCAGCATTCTCGGCGGTCTTTACGCCATCGGCGGTCAGACGGCTGATCCCGGCGGCAGCAGTCTGGCTGCGTTCAGCCAGTTTGCGCACTTCAGAGGCAACTACAGCAAAGCCCTTGCCATGCTCGCCCGAGCGCGATTTCCTCGATGATATGGATTTTAGCGGCGATTGCTTGAATTGAAGCAACGGTCTGTGATACAGCCTCGCCGCTCGCTTTTGCATCCTCAGCAGACGATGAGGCGATTTTGTCGGACTGGCGCGCGTTTGTCCGCATTCTGCTGCACGCTGGCGCTCTTTAACGCCGTTGACGTGATTGATGGCGGTGAGTGCGCGGTGGATTTTACCGGAGCATGCCTACGGCGGTAAGAACCACCATGGTCAACAGCGTTACGGCGGAGCCACCTCGAATGCGCGTTCCTATCGATAGATTCTTGAACATTTGGGTACCGTGCCTTTCGTGAGTGCGAGTACCCGTCTGAGTGCCCTGATGACGTTGCCAATAACACGGCGGAAACTAACAACTTCATCTACTGAACTAATGGGCTGATTGGAGACTAGACTCTGAGAACGATTCGAATCGAAATACAAGGGCGGAGCGCGATGCGGCCTTGCTGACCCTGGAGCAAGTTCCCTGCGCGGCGCCGCGCCACTTCCTGTCCACTTCGAACCACCGGAGCCGCGCGTTTCGAGCCGAGCGGCATAATCCTGCGTCCATCGCGACTCTTCGCCTCCGCATTGCGCGCTCGCTGCTTCATCAACGCCCCTGCTGCCAGTTGCGTTTATGACACCGTAGTACTAGTGGAACGACTTGTCAGTGGACTTCGAGGGACATGTCGACGACTTCAAACTGAAAGCGCTCGGGCGGAAGAGCGGCAACCGGATTCGGCGTCATATCGAGCCAAGTCTGGTAGGCCGTCTGGCCGACGGAATTATTTAAATAAAACAGAAACTGATCGGAGCAACAGCGGATGGGCGGCATTTGGCGGAAGGCCAGACGCAGACCGACGGCTTTTTGCAGGGTCACTCCCGGAGTTTTGACGGCTTTATCGCCGAGCAGCGTAACAAAGCTGCTGCGGCCGGCATGCGGCCAAATGTCGCTGCGCAGCAAGTTGCGCAATTCAAGGCGCGCGCCGAAGGTGATTTCGCATTGCCGAATCCACTCCAACACCGAGTCGCCCCAATGCCAGTGAGTGAGCACGCCCAGGTACTGGTCCACCAGATTGAGCGCCAAATCCATCTTGCGCCGTTCTAAGAGATCGTCGCCGGGAATAGGCGGCGCTAGTAACGGAACCATGTCTTCCTGCTCAATAATCTCGGCTGCTATGCCCATCATCTTGTCGAGGCGTTTGACCTCGGGCACAGTCTTCACCAGCAGCGGCGGCAGATCATGCGTCTTACCGCCTGGAACTTCTACGAACTTTCGATCTCCAACGATGTCCATAAGCAGCCTCACACTCTCTTATCGACAAACCCGGTCGACTTATTCAGTCTTTGCACGGAGGGTCTAATGCCCCGTGCACCGTTAAAGTACTAAGTATCCCTCGATTGTAGGGACGAATTTTTCATTTAGCAAGTTGCAGCAGTACTCGTTCTCATCAATTAAGTACGATTCATGACAATTTCGTATCACTTTGGCAGCAGAGAGATAGGAGTGCCAGCGATGCGCGCAGTTTTTTCCGTCCGTTATGCTGAAAGATATGCGCCACGTCGGGGCTTGCGCCGCGGTTTGTTTTCTGTTCTTCGCATTTCCAGTCATGGCAGCACCTCCGACCTCGTGTTTGGAAGGCGCGCGGCAGTATCATCCGTGCGAGCTTTCATTTGATCTCGAACCGAACGAATTACCTTCGCCACAAGCAGCCCTCAACGAAGATCTGTTGCACGTGGAGTTCCGTTCGCCCGGCCACACGACCAATCTGATGTACGGCTTCTGGTCGGGCGGCCGTAGCGTGCGGGTGCGCTTCACGCCTACCGAGCCCGGTGTGTGGACGTACAAAATCACCAGCAACAGCAAGCGTTTGGACGACCAGGAAGCCAACTTCCCGGTGGCTGGGACGAGCGAAGCGGGTCTGGTGAATGTGGCGAACTTGCGGCATTGGCGGAGTACAAACAAGCAGCCGCATCTGTGGCTGGGCGCGGACGTGCCGTGGCTTGAGTTGGACCAAGGCAGCCTCGAAACGTGGCTGGATGCGCGCAAGAAGAATGGCTTCACGCATGTACGCGGCGTGTTGCTGAGTGCGCAAGGTGCGCGCAAGCCTTGGCAGGCGGACGGGCTGCCGAATCTGCCTTATTTCGGGGCGTTGGACGACAATATTCTGGCTGCGGCGAATCGCGGCTTTACAGTGGATCTGATGGTGGCGGATGAATCTTTCGTGCAAAGCGGCGCTTTTAACGCGCGCGAAAAACTTGAACCGCTGATTCGCTATTTGGTGGCGCGCTATGGTGGGCTCAACGCGACTTGGCAAGGCCTACAGCACTTCGAAGATATCGACGATGGGCGAGCGCTATTGCGGGACATCGGCTTGGCTATCCGGAAATATGACGGTTTCCGGCATCCGCGTTCGACGGATGCGCGCGTTTCCTCGTCGCCGCTATTGGGCGATGGCTGGATGAACTTCATCGTGGAGGCTTCGCCGCATCCGGAAGTGGCGGCGGTGGAACATCAGTTTACGCAGCAGCCTTCCATCCACGTTATTTCTTCGCCGGAGCCGGCAGCGTTCCGGCGTGAATTGTGGAATTCGACGGCGAACGGGCAGTATCCGTGCGTGCCGTATGAGGCGATGCGGAACGAGGCTAACGTGAAGGCGGTGGAGACGTGGTTCCGGGTGGTCTCCGACACGCGGCATTGGGAGTTTGAACCCTACTTTGGAGTGGATGGGGCGCGCGCGGCGGGACTTGAAGAAGTGGAGTATCTCGCGTATGCCGAGAAGCCTGGAATTATCGAGATTAATCTGTTGAAGCACAAATACAACCCGCTGTGGATTGACCCGATCAGCGGCGAAGAAACGCCGCTCAAAGACTACCGCGGCGAAGTGCTCAGCCGCGAAACGCCCGACAAGGCGCACGATTGGGTGCTGCAGGTGCCGCGCGAGGGGCACAAGGAATCCATGGCCAAGTCGTATTATTTCGAATCGCAAGATCCGCCGGTGCAGGAAGTGGAGAGCGACTCGGCGAAAATTCCTATTGAAATTGTAGATCCGCCGGGCGATCAGATCAGCATTCGCGCACCCGCACCTTATGGCATCAAAATTACGCGCTCGAACCGGGCGACGCGCTATGTGCAATATGCGTGGTGGGGTGAAGTGGTGGCGGGCGGCGCAGGTGCGCGGCTGCTGGGGGTGGGGCCGAGCGGCACGCTGGCCATTCCGAAGTCGCTGGCGCAGCCGGGGGCGATTTTGAGTTTGCGGCTGGAAGCGATCAATGCCAACGGCAAAGCCTATGAGTTGGATCGCGTTTACAGGCTGACGCCTTGATGAGCGATTCACCGCTGATATTAGCTGTCGATACGACATCGGAATACGGGAGCCTTGCCTTGCGGCGCGGGGAGGAAACTTTAACGGAGATGCAAATCCAGGCGACGGACGGATTCGCGCAGGTGATCTTCCAGGGCATTGAGAGGATGCTGGCGCAAAGCAATACCCGACTGGACGAGATCGATTGTTTTGCGGCGGCCAGTGGACCAGGGTCGTTCACCGGGGTGCGGGTGAGTTTATCGGTGGTGAAGGGGCTGGCGGAAGCGATGGGTAAACCGGCAAGGGGTATCTCAAACCTACGGGCGTTGAGTGTGTTTGGGACGGCGCCCCTGCGGGCGGTGGCACTCGACGCGCGGCGCGGCGAAGTGTATGGCGCGGTCTACGACGCGCAGGGGCGCATTGTCGTGCCGGAATCAGTTGCGTTGTGGGGAGCTTGGATCGAGACGGTGCCGGAGGGGGCCGAATTGATCGGCTGGGCTGATGGACCGTGCCAGAGTGCGGGGGTGAAGTTTACGGCGGCGGCGCGCTGGTTAGCGGGTGCAGTAGCGCTTTGCGCTGAGATGGATGGGCCGGCAAGATGGCAAGATCCGGGGGCGCTGGATGCAAATTATGTGAGGCGTGCCGATGCGGAGTTGTACTGGAAGGATAGACAGGCCGATTAGCAAGCGGACGAGCGCCGAGGCGAGTGTCTGCGGCACGTGTCGCGGTAGAAATAGTTTCCATCGCTCTTTTTGTGGGAAACTAAAAGCTAATTAGGAATGAAGAAAACCGCCACTGGGGCCTTAGCCGTCGCCTTATTCGCTCTCCCCCTATTAGGGAGAGAATCGGTGTGTCTGATGTCGGGCTTTTGCCTGACCGCAGACTCGCACAGCCAGCGCGGTTCGACGTACGTTTTGAAGACGGGGACGGGAACGATGGAGTTCCCGGCCGACCAGGTGAGTGAAGTGATCGCGTTGCCCGATTTGCCGGAATCCGCCAATCCACTCAGCAAACCGCCCACTCCGCCGGCGTCGTTTGAAGAAATGCTGGTACGCGCCGCGCTGCAACAAGGACTGGAGCCTGAATTCGTGCGCAGCGTGGCGCGCATTGAATCGGACTTGCGGCAGGATGCTGTTTCCAACAAAGGCGCCATCGGCTTGATGCAATTGATGCCGGGGACTGCCTCCATCCTCGGCGTGGACCCGCATAAGCCGGAGGACAATATTCTGGGCGGCGCGAAGTTTCTGCGCGAGCTACTGCTGCGCTACAACGGGGACGCGACTTTGGCGCTAGCGGCCTATAATGCCGGACCGGGTGCGGTGCAAAAATATAATGGCGTCCCCCCGTATCTAGAAACGCGCAAGTATATTATTCGGGTCTTGCAGGAATACAAAAAGCAGCAGGACGCGGGCAAGGTCAAAGTGGCCGTTAGAACGCCCAGCGCCACAAACTAGCGCCCGCCGTATAGCCCGCGCCGACGGCGGCGAACAGAACCAAGTCGCCCTTCTTCAACCTGCCTGTGGCCAAGGCGTCGTTGGCCGCTAGCGGTATGGTCGCGGCGGTGGTGTTGCCGAACTTGTCAAGGTTAATCATCACACGCTCGAGGGGTATGCCCAAACGTTCGGCGGTGGCGACGATGATGCGCCGGTTCGCCTGATGGGGGATGAGCATTTTGACGTCGGCGGGGGTCATATTGTGTTTGGCAAGCAGCGCTTCCGATAACTCAGCCATTTTCTTGACCGCATATTTGAAGACGTGCTGGCCTTCTTGCTTGACGAAGTGGAGACGTTTTTCTACCGTCTCGAGGCTCGCCGGCATGCGGCTGCCACCGGCGGGCATGTTCAAATAGGGCGCGCCGGAACCATCTATCTCATTGAGATGGCCGATATAGCCGCCCTCGGTCTCGGCGTCGGCCGAAGGCTCTAGGAGAAATGCTCCGCCGCCGTCGCCGAATAGAATGCAGGTGGAGCGGTCAGTGTAGTCGATGATACGCGACATGGTATCGGCGCCGAGGACCAGCACGTAGCGGTGCGCGCCACCACTGACCAGGTGCACGCCGACGGTTAGTCCGTATAGAAAGCCGGAACAAGCCGCCGAGAGATCGAAGCCCCAGGCGCCGGTCGCGCCCAAGGCATTCTGCACGGTGCAGGCGGTGGAGGGAAACATGTTATCGGGCGTCACGGTGCACAGGATAATGGCGCCTATCTCGGTTGGGGCAATACCGCGCCTGGCTAGTGCATCCTGCGCCGCGGCAAGAGCCAAATCGGAAGTGGCCACGTGGGCGGCGGCAATTCGGCGCTCACGAATTCCGGTGCGCTCCTGAATCCAGGCGTCGTTGGTTTCAACCATGCATGAAAGTTGATCGTTGGTTAATATATGGGGCGGCACGTAGGCACCCACGGCGCTTATCTTAGTGGTTGGCAAGGCGGTTGGCAAAATTCCTCAACTTTAGCTGAACTGATCTCGAAACACTACTGCAACACCATAGTGCAACACCATGTTACATTTGGGGAAAATGCCAGTTGAAAGCGCGCTGTTTTTTGAGACGGTGGAAGAGATCTACGCGCGCGTATTCCAGGCGGTACGGCCGCGCACGCCGATCCCCGAGATTTCCGTGCGCTATAAACAATACGCCAACGCCAATAGCCGTATCAGTCTTCGGGAAGGCCGCTTAGCGGTGGATATTAGCGACTTGCTTGAAAGCGCACCGGCGCCCATTCAAGAAGCGCTAGCCACCGTTCTGCTGTGTAAGCTATTTGGCAAGGCACCCGACCGGAACTGTCTGGCACAATATCGGCGGTATCTCAATCGCGCCGACATTCGCCGCGGCCTCCACTCGGTCAAACGGGAGCGCGGCCGCAAGTCTTACCGCGAGCCTCGAGGTGTTGCCTATGACCTTGAACAAGTGTTTGCGGCTCTTAATGAACAGTACTTTAACGGCTTGATGGCCGCGCCGGCACTGGGCTGGAGCAAACGCCCGTCACGCACGATCTTAGGCCATTATGACCCTTGCCATCACGTCATCGTGCTCAGCAGCGCGTTGGATTCGGCGGATGCTCCTGAGATCGCGGTGCGGTTCGTGATGTTCCACGAAATGCTGCATCTGAGTTATCCGACCGAGAACCGGGGTTTGCGGCGCTGTGTGCATACGCCGGAATTTAAGCGAGCCGAGAAACAGTTCGATGATTTCTCACGCGCCAAGCATGAACTCAATAAATTCATCGCCACCAAGTGAATGCCGCAAACGCCGCATGTTGCAGTTTCAGGCGGCGGAAATGGCGTGCAAATAGCCATTCATCTCGTTAAGGTGGGCAATTGCCTTGGCAACTACACGTGGTTGGAAACCGAAGTGGGACAGCAGAAAACTCAACTCAACGCGCAACACGGTGAAGGAAAACCGCAGGCGCAACCAAACTAAGCGCGCCAACAAGTTTGACTGGTCCGCTTGGCGCTGGGTCACCACCAAGTAGCGGGCGTAGACATGCAGCCGATTGAAGTCGCTGATAAGCCGGTTTAGATACTGGCGGAAGATCATAATCCGGTCTCTCCTCAGCTTCTTTTGCAAAGCCTCCTCGAATCCCGGTTGGCGCATAAGAAAATTAAAATCCTCTTCGGCCAACAATCCTTCCATCATCTCGTAGCTTGTGGGCGAAAAATTCTCCAGCCACTCTGGCGTAACATCCTTCAAATGGCACTGTCGCAAGAGACGCGCCAAGACGGGAAGGAGAAACAGCAGGATCGCGGCAAATAGCAAGAGCGGTGTCAGGACCAACGCGAAACTCAAACCAAAGATCTCCGTAAGACTACAGTACAAGAATACTAGGACTCTTTCAAGACATTCGCTGAATTAAAAATTCAGCTTTTTACAGAAATGACAAACCAGACTTAAAGCTCCATGTGTTGAGAACTCCTCAGTAAAGCCAAATTTAGTGACTCAAGTTGTTGTATTAGCTTGCCTTGGTCAGCAGAGCGCCAGCTCTGGCCCAGACTAACCTCGGATGTTTGGCCTTTTGGATCTATGAAGATGATCCAGTATAGGAAACAAAAAACACCGATCATGCTCACCGAAGCGCTTAACACCTCAGAAATACTTCTCGAGATGATGCCCGGCGCCGAGTAGGTAAGCAACAGTGTTAGGCCGGTTTTCGAGCCAAAATAAACGACCAATCCAATGCTAAGCACGGCTAAATTACGGGGCATTTTAACCGGAAACCACAAGATAAAGGCGAGAATTGCGACCAATACCAAAAGCGCCGCAGTTGAAATGGCTCGGTCAACGACGTGACCAACCGTCAATACTCGGAAAGTCGCATCGGCATTGCGCGCCGCCCCAGTAACCAAGTATTCCCACTTCACCGTCAGCAGAGCCAGCACAATGGAGAAAGGGAACCAGACATTCAGGAGAATTTTAGAGAACCGGAAAACGCCTGGCAGGCCCGCCAGCACGGCTTTTGCCAGCGAATAGACCAAGGCGAGAGAAAAAAACCAACCGGCAATCGTGGAAATGAGCCAAACATCCCGGTAATCGATCTGGGAAAACCAACGTGAGAAGAAAAAGTACTCGAACGAACTGACTAACTGAAAGGCCAGGAACAGGGCAAAGACGGCGTAGACCAATTCACTTTTCTCGCGTAGCAGCAGCAAGCGCGCGATCAGAACGAGGGCAAGCGCTTCGGTTGCGTACTGAGTCGCGCTGATCCACCAAGTCATCTTCGGCCTACCTTACCAACCTCTTCTCATAAGCAATAGTACGGCAGATCGAGCGGTACGGCAAGCAAGTTCTGCGACCGAGCGCCTAGTGTTGGCAGCTTGTTTAGGACAACTTTAATGGTGGCAAACGCTCTGTTTTGGAGTGCTCGCAAACTTCCGGGGTACCCCGCGTCTCCCGTCTCGCGCGTGCTTCTAGAAGCTGGGTGGCTGCTCGGTGCAGGGTGGCGGCCGTTTGCAAAATGGATCGGGCCAAGGCATATCACGCAGCTTATTTGGCAAAGTAATGTCAGCGCGCCGCTCGACGCGATCCGCTTTTGCAGTCCCCGATAAACCGATAGTCGTCACAAAAAGCAAAAAAGATAAACAAGCTATTTTTTTCATAAAAGTCTTCTTAAGCTCCAAATTTCGAGGATTTATCTGTTTCCCCGAAGGCTTAAGATAGCCTAGTACCAAGGTCTAATTGGGGTGGCCAGATGACGTTTTCCGTCCTCAGAACGTGCAAGCCTTGGCAGTACCTATGGCCCTTGTGGTAGCCGTATTTGGGTGTATCATCTAAAGAACACTAGAATGTCGAGTTTACGTAACAGCGCGACGGAAACCGACGGCAGCGATGCCCTCTGGATCCGCGACCTTTCGCAGATAGAGACTTTCTATGGTCGCTTAGTCTATCTGGCTGGGCTGCGTAATCCCGACAACGGCCGTTACGAGCACTTTGGTTCCCCGGGCAGTGCAACCAGTGTCATGGCGAGCCGTAGTCTGAAGCGTATTCACGAGACGATCTTTCGCGATTGGATTGGAATGTCGCTGGAACGGAAAAAGTCGGATATCGAGTTGTACATCGCGAGTGTCGACCAAGGCGACTGTCGCCAACTGGTAGATGCCTGGTTGCGGCTGACGCCCTACAAAAACCTGGTTCCAGCGTCCGTACAGGGCCCTGAACGCCAGCGCCACGTCTCCGATTTCGAAGCAATTCTTGGTTTGCTTAAGAATTTATACGGCGTCGCTTCTCCAGATCCAGGCGCATAGCGACCGCGACCACTTGCCCCAACACATCTACCTCGGAAGGATACTCGTAAACTTCCGGTGAGAAGCCTGACGCTGCATGTGGTTGCACTATCAGACGTCCGGCGCGCAGGCTGCACCAGCCGCAGCGAAAGCCGTGGCGGTCCTCCAGGAAATAAATTGGCTTTTCGTACTCATGGACCTGCTGGTCGCGCTTGATTTGGCGTTTAGTTTCGTCAATCTGAACGAATGATCCTGGACGGATCATCGGATACATTGACCAATCCTCGGTCCCAATAAAAGCGTAACGCTGTTTGCGTAGGTCAAGCGATTGCAGCAAAAGGATGGGCAGTTTGCCCCAACGATGAATGTGGCGGCTCACGTATGTCGTTGCGGTAAGGTCGAACGAAGCATCCAAGTTGAAGGGGCCTTCAACCAGCGTGCCACCGGCTGGATCGAAATTCGCTTGGCGCGTGCCGGCGAATCCTAGGCGTATGGAATCGCCGGGAAGGCGCGCTACGTCCACCGAAAAAACCGCCAACAGTTCGTTGAAGTCAATGGCATAAATCGCCGCCAGGGAGTACAACCGGTAGATAGAGGGCAAAGTGCCCTTGTTCTCGATGTCGGCAAGGCGGCTCAGTCCAATGGCAAACTCCGCATTGTCATGCCGCCGAGCAATTCGCTGGCTGGCCTCTGCCACGTCGCGGTATTTAAGCAGAAGCTTTTCTCGAATTCTTTTTAGCTGCTGGCCTGGCTCGTGCAGGCGCGGGGCTCGCAATCGGTTTGAACCTCACTAACTCATAGAATTAACAGTCGGCGCGCCACTTAGGACAGAGCGCAAGCGCTGTTCTATTTCCGGAACAAGTTTTTATCATACACTGCGGTAATTTAAGAATCATCAAATGCTTGGCATCGAACCAACCTTAATCGGGCGCTCCAGTACCTGATGTAAGTATAAGCAACAGGGGCGCATGAGCTTTTGTCATAGGGTATACTTTGCTCTGAAGGCTGGTACTGTGTTAAAAACCTTAGCAAACAGGGCTAAAAGGCCAAATGGGTGGAAAGTCGCGTTCCAAGGGGAATTGGGGGCTTTCAGCCATGCTGCCGCCGTTAAACTGCTAGGAGCCGACATTCAAGCCAAGCCTTGCCCTACTTTCCGTGAGGTGTTCGATGCTTTGAAGACGAATCGTGTAACCCACGCCGTGATCCCGATCGAAAATACCTTACACGGCAGCATTTTGGAGAATTACGATAATCTGCTCGAATACGGTTTCCCAATTCGTGGCGAAACTAGCGTGCGTATTTCGCACCAATTAATCGCCATGCCGGGCACGCGATTTCGTGATGTAAAGCGCGCTTTTTCCCATCCAGTCGCGTTAAATCAATGCCGTCAATTCTTTGCGCGCCACAAATCCATTGTCGCAACTGAGTTTTACGACACGGCCGGCAGTGTAAAAATGCTCAAAGAGTTGACCCCGCCCGCATCGGCAGCCATCGCTTCCGAAGCCGCAGCCGAAATCTACGGCGGCGTTGTCCTAAAACGCGACATTGAGGATAACCCCCATAACTACACGCGATTTTTTCTGTTGACGAAACAACGCACGCTTCCGCCGCAGGCTGGCCAACTCTGGAAAACTTCGGTGGTATTTTCCACAGCGAACAGCCCAGGGGCGCTCTTTAAGGTATTGGCCTGCCTTGCCTTACGCGATCTCAGTCTTACCAAGATAGAATCACGGCCGCTGGTCGGGTACCCCTGGGAATATACGTTTTACGTTGATTTTCTGGGTTCTAGCGCCGAGAAACCCGTGCAGAATGCACTTGCCAATCTGAGTGAAGTCACCCGCTTTAACCGGGTACTAGGTAGTTACCGGCCAACTACTTAGATGTCATAGTATAACGCGAATTCATACGGGTGCGGCCGCAGGCGAACGGCCTCCGCTTCCGATTTGCGTTTGTAGGAGACAAACGTCTCGATCAATTCCTCGGAGAAGACATCGCCTTTCGTCAGGAAGGCGTGATCTTCTTCGAGGCAATCCAACGCCTCATCCAACGAACCAGGCATCGAAGGAACCTTCTTCATCTCCTCCGGCGACAGATCATAGATATCTTTGTCCAAAGGCTCACCCGGATCGATTTTGTTCACTACCCCATCGAGCCCAGCCATTAACATGGCGGCGAACGCGAGATACGGATTCGATGCCGGATCGGGCGGACGGAATTCCACGCGTTTGGCCTTGGGGCTGTTGGAATACATGGGAATGCGCACGGCGGCCGAACGGTTGCGTCGTGAATACGCCAAGTTCACGGGCGCTTCGTACCCCGGTACCAGGCGCTTGTAACTGTTGGTGGTGGGCGCAATAATTGCCGATAAAGCGCGCGCATGGCGCAGCAATCCGCCGATGTACCAGAGCGCCATCTGACTCAAGCCAGCATAATTATCGCCGGCGAACAGCGGTTTACCGCCACTCCACAGGCTCTGATGGGTGTGCATCCCGCTGCCGTTATCGCCAAACAAGGGCTTCGGCATAAACGTGACCGTCTTACCGTATTGATAGGCCACATTGCGGACGATATATTTGTAAATCATCATGTTGTCCGCGGATTTCACGAGCGTGTCGAACTTCTGGTCAATTTCACATTGGCCGCCGGTAGCCACTTCGTGGTGATGACACTCAATGGTGAGGCCGCATTCAATCATCGTGGCCACCATTTCACTCCGTAAGTCCTGGTAGTGATCGGTGGGCGGAACCGGAAAATAGCCCTCTTTATAGCGTGGCCGGTAACCCAGATTGTTTTGCTCCCGGCCCGAGTTCCAGCGCCCTTCCTCGGCGTCGATGAAATAAAATCCGCTGTGCGCGTTCTGGTCGAAGCGGATGTTGTCGAAAATAAAGAACTCCGCTTCGGCTCCGAAGTAGGCGGTATCCGCCAAGCCGCCGTTTTTCAAATACAGCTCAGCTTTCTTGGCGATCCAGCGCGGATCGCGGTCGTAATGCTGGCGGGTAATTGGGTCGATAATATCGCCCACCATCACCAGGGTGCGCGTTTCGGCAAACGGATCCATAAACGCGGTGGCTGGATCTGGAATAATCAGCATGTCGCTTTCGTTGATCGCCGCCCAACCGCGGATGCTCGAGCCGTCAATACCGAAACCGTCTTCAAAGGCGCCCTCATCCAGCATGGCGATTGGATAAGAGATGTGGTGGCTTAATCCCGGCAAATCCGCGAACCGCAGATCGATCTGCCGGGCGTCATTCTTTTTGGCGAACTCCAGGACTTCTTGCGCGGTCATACTACCTCCCTGTTTGAATGAGGCGAACGGGCGAACGTTGGCCATTCTTTTGCGCTCCGAACCGCTAGCATAGCGCACAGGCGATAGCGCAAACTAAAAGAAACAATGGCGCAATCCATCAACACCGGCCAACTCGCACTGTCGTTCACGCTGGAGCGCCGTATCTACGCCGTGAGCGAACTGAACGCCGGCATCCAGAGCTTGTTTGAAGCGAATTTCCGGAACATCTGGGTGGAGGGCGAGATCTCCAACTGCCGCCCAGCAACGAGCGGCCATTACTACTTCTCGCTCAAGGATGCCCAAAGCCAGGTAAAGTGCGTCCTATTCCGGGGCGCGGCGCGCTTCGTGAAATTCCGTCCGCAGGACGGCCTACGCGTTCTGGCGCGCGGCAATCTCGATGTGTACGAAGCGCGCGGCGAATATCAGCTCATTGTCGAAATGCTCGAACCGCAAGGGGCGGGCGCGCTGCAATTGGCCTTTGAGCAGCTGAAAAAGAAGCTGGCGGCGGAGGGGCTCTTTGCGCAGGAACGCAAGCGTCCGCTTCCCGCGTTGCCTCGCCGCCTGGGCATCGTTACCTCCACCAGCGGCGTCGTCATCCGCGATATTCTGCAAATCCTGGATCGCCGTTTCCCGGGTCTGCAGATCCGCATCTTCCCCGCCCTGGTGCAAGGCGAGGGATCGATCGAGCAAATCTGCGCCGGCCTGGATTTCTTCAGTCAGAACCCCTGGGCCGATGTCGTCATACTCGCCCGCGGCGGCGGTTCACTCGAAGACTTGTGGACTTTCAACGAAGAAGCGGTGGCGCGCGCGATTGCTGCCTCGAAGGTTCCCGTCGTCTCCGCCATTGGTCACGAAACCGATTTCGCCATTGCCGATTTCGTAGCCGATCTGCGCGCGCCTACACCCTCGGCCGCGGCCGAGCTCATCATCTGCACGCGCGATAGCCTGCTCGAGCAGATTGCCTCCCAAAACAACAAGCTGCGGCAGAGCTTGCGCTATCGGCTTGCGATGGCGAGCCGCGCACTGCATGAACGGGGCATCGAGCGCGCCGCGACGCTGATGCACCGATCCATCGCCCGCCGCGCGCAACGCGTGGACGAGTTGGATTTCGCCTTGCGGCGCGCGGTCCGCCTGCGGCTCGAGGGTCTCACTAAGGGTCTTGCTGACGCTAATCGGCGTCTGCAAGCGAACGATTTGCGCTTGCGCCTGGCGCGCGGCCGCCACTCGGGTGAGGCTCTTCAGCAGCGATTTATTCGCGCGATGAGCGATCGGTTGTGGCGGTCGCGCCGTATTTTTGAGCCGCTCGATGCGCGGTTGCGCCAGCTCAGCCCGCTCGCCGTGCTGGCCCGCGGCTATGCGATCGTGCAGAACGCCCAGGGACAGGCGCTGCGATCTTCTTCTGAAACCGGGCCCGGCGAAGATCTTTCGATCCGCCTTAGCCGCGGGAAGCTGAACGCCACGGTAGTCCAAATTTTCGACAAGTAACTCAAAACGCCTTTAAGTTTTTTCCAGGCATTCGTATTAAGGTTTGTAACGCAATTGTCAATTCGCGGGGGTACACTTTACAAACGTATGCTCGCAAAATCGGCCGAACCTTTCAGATCCGGCTTTGCTTCGCACCGGGGCTTTTCAATTGCCGGTCTAACCGCGTTGGTCCTGCTGAATGCTTGCGGACCGAGCGATAACAACCATCCTCTTGCTATAGCCGCTGTTGGCCCGTTGACCGGTTCCGCGGCAGCTCGCGGCAAGGACATGGAGCGGGCAGTGCGCATGGCGGTCGACGAAACAAATGCGGCCGGCGGTATCAACGGGAAACCGTTGCAACTTACCGTTTATGACGATGGCGATGAACCGGATCGCGCCAGTGAATTGGCGCGGCAAATCGCAGGTACACCCGCACTGGCGGTTCTTGGCCAGGTAGCGAGTTCAGCGGCCAAGGCTGCGGGCGCTGTTTATAAGGAGGAAGCGATTCCGGCCGTGACAGGCGCCGCTTCCGAGTCAGAGGTCACAAAAAACAACCCTTGGTATTTTCGTTTGCTGCGCGATGCCGAAGGACAAGGCCGTTTCCTGGCCGACTACGCGCGCTATCAGCTGCAGGCGCGCGAAATAGCCGTGCTGCGGGAGAAAGGAACAGCGGGCGAAGAATTCGCCTCCGCTTTTCGCGATAGTGCTCACGGCCAGGGGGCCCGCATTGCAGCGGATTTGGAGTTCCTTCCCTCCCAAGCGAAGGACCCCGCCTATCTAACGGAGATGGCCGCTAAATTGGCCAAGATGCCTAAAGGAACGATTATCGTTCTCGGTACGCAGTTCGCCGAGACATCCACCGTTTTGTGCGCGCTGCGCGACAAGTTGGGCCCGTTCACAGCCATGGGCTATAGCTCAGTGGCTACGGAGAATCTGAGCGACCAACTAGCGAAGGCCGAGGTTGACCGTCATCCCGCAGGTTTCTATACAAGCGGACTTTTGGTTGCCGCGCCGGAACTGCCGGATGTGGCCAACTACGATCAGACCGCTTTCGCCAGCCGTTATAAAGAGCGCTACGGCGTTGATCCGAACCCGGAGGCCGTGCGTTGGTATGAGTCGGCCTCATTGCTGTTTCAAGCCATGACGGCACAGAAGATATCCGGCGTCGATCGGGCGGCGGACCGGCGCAGCATTCGAGACTGGCTCGCGTCGAGAGACAGGCCCGCGGCCGCCGCAGCCGGGCTAGCCGGACCCATTTTCTTCGACAAAGATCATAATGTAGAGCGTAGCGTTTCCGTCGGTCTGTTCTACGAAGGTCATTTGATTTCAGCCCCTTTGCAGTTCACCCAAGTAAGCAACCCCGACGAAGTTCCGGGATGGGACCGCCTAAAGGCAAGCGGCATGATCATCGACGCCGAAGAAACGAAATTTGTCAAAACACCGGTTGTCTATGCCGGTATCGATCTGAACTCGCTGGATAACATAGATGTGCGCGCCGGTACGTTTGCCGCCGACTTTTTTCTGTGGTTTCGCTTTAAAGACGATCAGGATCTCGATATACACGAGGTTGAATTCCCCACGTCCGTGTCAGGCGCGCAACTCGGCAAAGAAATATGGCGGCGCAGCCACGACGGCTTCACAACCGTTACCTACCACGTCAAGGGCGTGTTCCATGCGGACTACGAATTTTCGCGGTTTCCCTTTGATCGCCAAACTCTAAAAATCCCGATCCAGGTGAGGAATAGCACAAGCTACACGCTCATCCTTGCGTATGGGCAGCCGCGAACAACCGGGCCCGCCCATACGGCAGCCTCACCGCTGTCCTCACGCCTATGGAGCCTGCAAAATCAACTCTTTTACCGCGACGTGGTGGCCTACCGTTCCACTTTCGGAGAGCAGCCCAACGGCAATCGCCAGTCCGGCATCGAGTACAACCGGGTCAACGCCGTCATCTCCATCAAACGCGATGTGCTCGGCTTCGCGGTGAAGAATTTCCTGCCCTTGGTTTGTATTCTGATCGCTGTGCTCATTGGTTATGCGCTGGCGCCCGATGTCATCAATCCGCGCATATCGATCGGCGTAACCGCCCTGCTCACGACTTCGGTTCTCTACCAGAAACTGGCCAGCGATTTACCATCTGTCACTTACATAATCGCCATGGATTATGTCTTCTTCGCCTTCTTTGCATCCTGTGTGATTTTTCTGGCGCTCACGGTAATCACATACGAAACGCACAAATCCAAGAAGCACAAGCCCAGCAAAATGCTGAACATCGGCGGCGCGGTTCTTACGTTCGTCAGCCTGATGGCGACTCTCACTTTTGTCTGGGTGCGTTTTTGGTCACAGCAGGTATAGCTTCCTTGAGCGCAGCGCGCAGATACTCGCTTGCTTCACTCAGGGTGGAATGCTTGCTGATCTCGCGAGCCGCGCCGAACGATGGTCTCGCGCCCAAGATGGCAGACCAAGAAGCTAAGAGTGACCGGCGCTTCAGAATGGACTGCGATGATTCGGGAAGGATCGTCATGCCGTTAACCTCTGACCGCCAAATGCAAATGAAGCTGCACGTCTTCGAGCGCCTCGGTTGGCGTGCCGCCGGTCGATTGGGGCGACAAACGCAGCTTCCATTGCCTGCCGATGGGACTGGCATTGTGCAGCACTCGGCTGCCGCCTATTTCCGGCGCGCCGGGAGAGTCTCCCACTCCCACTCGTCCGAGATAACAAACAGGAAGCGACTTTTGGTCCAGCTCACGCACAACTCCAGCAGGGTTGCGCACCAAGCCTTGAGCCGGCAGCGTGACACGCGCCCACCAGAACCCTTGCACTTTCTCGGGAGGCGGAGCATTGGACTTTTGTGCGCCGCCCTTCGGAATCTCGGGCTCTGCACCCACCACCGACACGCTTAAACCTCTCAACCGCACGTAAGACTGCCCCGCAAACATGTCGTCGGTTAACTCAAAGGTCCATTCCGACGCATTGCGGCCCGCTTCCCATTCCCCTTTCAAGAGCTGTTTCAGCGAAACCGCTAGCGTGTAACTTTGGTCGAGTTGGGCCATTTGGGCCAGACGGTTGCGGGCTTTGAAACACCAGGCATTCACATCGTCAAGATAAGTAGATTCTGGTTGCTTGGGGAAACCAGCCGGGAAGTCGTAAAGTTCTTTAAGGCCGCGTTCGGCGGCAGTTAAACAGGCGATCGCCTCTCTGAAATCCTGTGAAAAACCGGAGTGTACCAGCGCTAACCGTTCATGGTAATTGAGAATGGAATTCGCCGCTTGTATCTGAAAGGCTTTCTCCCAAACCGCGTCGCGGGCAATCTGCGCTCTGTCCCGCTTGATGGAAATCGCCGCAAGGCACGCTTTCGTATGCAGTTCCAGACTTTCTTTTCGCAGCCGGGCCGCCTCCGACTCAGCCACCGCTTCATAGATCTGAACCAACAACGAATAAACCTGCTCCCAGGCATCTTGATCCGCTTCCTTGCGCGCGGCCTCGAACAAATGTTCGGGCTTGGATTTCCTCACGCCGTCGAAAGTGTAGCCGGCGTCGTCACCCCTTAAGTCGCTATCTTTGAGCGGATAGGCAGATAGCCATGCTGTCACCTCACGCGCCGCTACTCGCCGGTTTAAGCCGGACACCGAAAGATCGCTTAACAGCGCCTTCAGCTGGGTTTCCGCCTCCTTGTGATTTTCCTGCAGGCTCTGCTCGGCAGCGCTGTCAAGCACCGCCCGCTCATAGTTCAGAGTGTCTTCGCCGCCTTCGCGCGCGCGCTCTTCTACTTGCACGAGACGGAAGAATTCAGCCAGTTCCAAGCGCAGCCGCCACTTCTCGACTTGCAACTGATCCCAACGCGCGCGCTGAGAAACACAGCGCTCCAACAGCACGGCGGCATGGTCCAGCAGTGGTTCCACATGCAAGTAATGGAACTCGGCGTCGGATTCGAGGGAAGAAAACTTGAATGCGGCATCAATCGACTCGAGTGGGGCGCCAGCGAGACCGTACAATTCTTCCACTCTCGCCTGCAATTTTGCGGTGTCCTGGCGCGCGGCGGGCAAAGGTTTGCGGCCCTGTGCGACGGCGTCCTTGTCAATCACAATCTGCACGGGCGTATCAAAAGCCAAGCCGGTTTTGGCGCGCAAGGCGTCGCGGACGATGGCGGTTCTCTTGGGTGCTTGCATCTTGATATTCTAGTTTGGATTACACAAGATCAAGGTTACGGCGGTATTACAAATCGCACATCAGGCAGCCAATCCCTATACTAAAATTTGCTCCAATCCGCTGATGAAAAACGCGCCGTCTGCCTGCTGAGCGGCGGCCTCGATTCCTCTACCGCGCTCGCCATCGCCATGAAGGAAGGCTTCTCGTGCTACTGCCTCTCGTTCGACTATGGCCAGCGCCACGATATCGAAATCGCAGCTGCCGCCAAAGTCGCCCGCCAGCTTGGCGCACAGGAACACCGCACGGTCCATTTCGATCTTCGCTCGTTCGGCGGCTCCGCGCTTACCAGCGACATCGCCGTCCCCAAAGATCGCGACGAATCGCAAATGTCCGCCGGTATCCCCGTGACTTACGTCCCGGCGCGCAATACCATTTTTCTTTCCTTCGCCTTGGCCTATGCGGAAACCCTTGGCGCGTCCGCCATTTTCATCGGCGTCAACGCCATCGATTATTCCGGCTACCCCGATTGCCGTCCCGAGTTCATCACCGCCTTCGAAACCATGGCAAACCTGGCTACCAAAGCAGGCGTCGAAGGCGCTACTAAAATTAAAATTCATACGCCGCTCATTCTGATGAGCAAGGCAGATATCGTCAAACAAGCGGTTGCTCTCGGCGTCGATCTTTCGCTCACTCATAGCTGCTACGACCCCGCGCCCGACGGCCGCGCCTGCGCGCACTGCGATTCCTGCATCCTGCGCCGCAAGGGATTTGCCGAAGCCGGCGTCGTAGACCCACTGGCCACCTCGTGAGAATTTCGGAAATCTTCTACTCGCTACAAGGCGAAGGCACTCTGGTCGGTGTCCCCTCCGTCTTTGTGCGAACGTCCGGCTGTAACCTGCGCTGTGTGTGGTGCGACACTCCCTACACGTCCTGGTCTCCCGAGGGCGAAGACCTGCCGCTCGAGCGGATTCTCGAAACGGTCGATTCGTTCCACGCGACTCATGTCGTTGTCACCGGCGGGGAACCGATGATCGCCCCACAAATCTCGGAACTGACAAATCAACTCCGCCGGCGCGGGCTGCACATCACCATCGAAACAGCCGGCACCGTCAACACGCCGGTCGACTGTGACCTGATGAGCATCAGCCCGAAGCTCAGGAATTCCACGCCGTTCGAACGCGAAGCCGGCCGCTGGGCGCAACAACACGAACGCCTTCGCTATCAACCTGCGGTTCTGCGCGCACTGATCTCCGCTTACCCGTATCAATTGAAATTCGTCATTGCCGATAAGGAAGACATTCTGGAAGTGGAGCAGATGCGTGAAGCGCTCGAAGCTTCACGTGCGCAAATACTTCTGATGCCCGAAGGCACAAGCGCCGAAACCATTCGCCAGCGCGGCCTATGGCTCGCCGAAATCTGCAAGGAGCACGGCTTTCGCTTCAGCCCCCGCTTGCACGTGGACCTTTGGGGCGACAAGCGCGGCGTTTAGTGCTGATAAAACTGCGTCAAGTGCCAGTAATTGTGCAATTGTGGGGACGTTCACCCCGTTACACTTAATTCGGAATTAGGTGTAACGGGGTGAACGTCCCCACAATTAGGAACCGGCTACTTACCGGCTCTCCACAAAAATGTTTGGGACGGTAAATCCGCTTCGGGCGAATCCAGCGCCACCGAAATTTCCACCTTCTCGCTTTGATGCTGGTAATCCACTTCTCCCAACTTCAGTTCATCAGGCCCCAAGCGAATGTCGCGCTTGCTTTGGCCGTCCACAATCGTAATCACCGCGCCCTTCGCCCTTGTCACAAAGGGCGCATTGTGATCCCAGGAAATTTCCAAGACGTCGCCATCGCGAATCACCGCTAAATCCAGCTTGTTCGAGATGGGCCGAAACAGCCGCGAAATTCCGCCCGCAAATGCGGCCAAGATGAGCAACAGCGCCAACGCCGCCACGCTCGCCACCGCCAGCCAACGATAGCGTTGATCCACACTCTGCTCAGATGCAATAAAATCGCTCGTCTTCGTTTCAATCTCTTCGCCCGCCACTTCCGGCAGAAACTTGAATTCCGAATCGTCGAAAAAGAACTTGCGCACCGATGGCTGTTCGGGGAGTTGCCCATTGACAGCCAGAAAAATCGCCGCCGTGCGTGGCGGCCTGCTTTGGATCAACAGGAACACGTAAACGCTCTGGCCAAACTGCTCGCTCAGCAGAGTCTTGTCCGCGAGAGACGGCTGCAGCGGACCCGGCCGCAAATGGCTGCGAAAGAAACCCACCGGCACTCGACCCCGGGTCTTCGCCGAATCGCGGATCTCCGCAAAACGATGCTGCTGACCCGGCTCCAACATATAAATAGCGCCATCTTCAAAGCGGCGGCCAATCATCGACACTTCATCAATTCGTAGCGTCGGCGATTCCGCTCCTGGCAGCGAACCCAGCAGCATCCCGCCGATCTCAATCCCCAGGCGCTCCGCCTGCGCCAACTCCCCGCTAATTTGCGACACCAAATCGAGGCGCAACTCAACCGCATGGGGCGAGCGATCCGGATTCCAGCGCACATAAAGCGGAACCGGCTCGCGAATAGTCAAGGATGCTGAGTCGTTCATCAATTTTAATGCTAGTTTATAGCTTGCCCGGAATTCTCTATCTGGTCGCCACTCCGATCGGCAACCTGGAAGACATCACCCTTCGCGCCCTGCGCGTGTTGCGCGAAGAAGTGGCCGTCATCGCCTGTGAAGACACGCGCCAAACCCAAAAACTCCTTCACCACTTTGAAATCCGCAAACCGTTGCTCGCTTGCCACGAACATAACGAAAACGCCCGCGCCCAAGAAATTGTCGAAATGCTCGAGCGCGGCGAAAGCGTGGCATTGGTGAGCGATGCCGGCACTCCGCTGATCTCCGATCCTGGCTATCGCGTGGTGTCCGCCGCCGTAGCCGCCGGGGCCAACATTGTTCCCATACCGGGCCCATCGGCTGCCTTGGCCGCGCTCGCCGCTTCCGGCTTGCCCACTAACGAATTCCGTTTCATCGGCTTTCTGCCGCCCAAACAAACCGCACGCCGTAAAACACTCGCCGCACTCGCCGCCGAAACCGCTACTCTTATTGCCTATGAAAGCCCGCACCGCATTTTAGAATCGCTCGCCGATATCACCGCTGAACTGGGCAGCCGC
>Ga0302319_10001262_pt1 | contig 56674 bp, 41 predicted proteins | sample Bog_T0_2_FD_203319 | JGI IMG/M metagenome (GOLD analysis project Ga0302319, IMG submission 203319) | Peat permafrost microbial communities from Stordalen Mire near Abisko, Sweden - Bog_T0_2 | ecosystem: Environmental > Terrestrial > Soil > Wetlands > Peat | place: Sweden: Abisko, Stordalen Mire...
CAGAACAGCCTGCCGGAGCGCGCCACGCTCGTGCCGGTTGACGAATACGGCCACGTTCAACTGCCGAAGAAGGCCGAGCGCGTCTTCGGCAAACCCGGCAAGACAGATCTGGTCGGACACTACATCGACGTGCGCACCGGCGAGGCTCAGACCGTCGCCTACCGGCTGCCCCAGCCGAAGAAGGCGGGCAAACCCACGGATGGCACCAAGGTCACGGCTGGTGCGGCGGGTGACGCCGGGGACGACGGTGGCGAGACCCCAACCGCGAAGACGCGGGCGGACGTGACGCAGAAGGGCGTGGCCATGATCGGCGACCTGCGCACCGACGCGTTGCATCAGACGCTCGCCGATACGCCGATCGAGGACGACACGCTGTTCGGAATGCTGATCCTCGCCTTCGGCGGCGACAACGTGACCGTCGAAAGCGGGAGCGATGTCCGCGGCACCGATCGCCGGACGATCTGCCGCGCGATCACCGAAGGCGGCGTGCTGACGGCCGACCGCGATCTGTTGCGCCGTGCCGCCCGCGAGATGCTGACCGGTGCCCTGTCCTGCCGGGAGAATCGTTCACAAAGCGGGAGTTTCGCCCGGATCGCGGGGGAGGCGATCAGTGCGTCTGTCCAGTTGCCGAACATGGCGACGGAAGACTTTTTGTCCTGCCTGTCGCGCGGCGCGCTGGAGACGGCCGCGAGAACCGAGGGGGTCAATATCGCACCCCGCGCGAAGGACACGCGGGCGCGCCTGGTCACGCGCTTCAAGGATGGGACCTTCGTCTGGCCGGGCGCGCTTTTCCGGCTGACGACGGAGGAGCAGGCGGCCGGTACCGGACAGCGCGACGCCCGCTCTGGCGCGGGTTGGGTCAGTCCGGTGTCCGGCGAGGAGGGCGAAGGCGGGGAGGCCCCCCTGCCGGAGACCGGCGAGGAAGACGCAGCCGGTTTCGACGACGAAATGCCGGTGCGTGAGGCCGCCTGATTTGATCAAGGTGTCTGCCCTGGCCGTCACGCCAGGGCAGACACGCTTTAACCCGAGGACACTGTCATGCCTCTTTGCTCACCGGATGGCGCCGTCATGCCCCGGTCGATCGCCGCGTTCAGCCACCAGGCGTTGACCCCGCACATCGTCCGCCGCCGGACGGCACTGGCCGCGCTTGAAGCGGAGATGATCGCCGCCTGCGAGACAGCGGCTCTGGCCACCCGTTCGGTAACGGACGGCCCTCTCGATTGTGAACGCTGGGACCGGGCCACCTGGCATCGTTACCTCGCCGCCGCCATGCGGCTGGAGACTGTTTACGGCCCCCGCATGCGCCGTCTTCGCCAGGAAATTGGCCAACTCGAACGGTTGATGACTTTGCCGATCGCAGGCTGACCGGATGCGGGACCCCTGCCCTTCCCTGCTCCGCCGATAACGTGCACCGGAAGTGAACGCCCCTGGGTTTCGGCCAGGTTCAAGGGCCAAAGGCCATTCTCGGACGTCAAGGCGGGCAAGGCACGTCTTGCTCGATGCGGCAGACCGCGGCCCGGTGCGGTTGTGATCATCTGTTTGGCTGTGCGACGTTCCTCATCGCCGTCTGGTGCGGTGCCAACAGGGCGGACAGGCGGAGCGCGGCGGCGCCCAGGGACACGGCCAGTGAACCTGTGAGCCTCCGTCCGACCTGTCCTTCAGGCCAGCGAACACGGGCAGGCTCCCCGGTCATCACGGACGGCGGACGTTGAACGTGGGAACGGCCAAAGCGGTTCGGTTGGGGACCGGCGCCATGAAGCTGGGCGGACAACCAGTTCATCGAATGAACGATCCACCGCGCCGGGCGGGGAGACCGTGGGATCGCGGACCCTGGCGTGGGCCAGTCATGGATCTCCGATCTTTCTCCGCCTCACGGGAAATGCCAGCGTTGTGTCGGCGTCACCCCCTCGGATGCGCGCGGTTTAGGCCGGACGCCGTCCTCCGCGAAAGGGTGGGTCCTCCCCATGCTCGCTCGCGAGGGCGAACTGCGCGTGGCTCCGGTCCCGCGAAACCGCGCCTTTCTCTCCGGCCGTCTGTGCCCGGCCAGAAAAACCGCACCCGAGGGGGCGGACGCCGGCACACCGCCGGCGAGACCTCCCGGGCAGAGAGAAAGATCGAGATCATGACCCGGAAACCCACCCAGACAGTCGCGAAGACCACCACGCCCCGCTTCCAGGCGGCGCGCCAGTCCATCACCTTCGAACTGATCGTCAGACTCGCCCCGCATCAGGGCCTGACCGACAACCTCGTCCGCACCTTCGGCCTCGAACCCGTCCACTACGACACCATCCGCGACGCGACCGCGGAACACATCGGCCGCGCCGCGAAAGCCTTCGGGACGGCGCTGAACGAGAAGGCCCTGCAAATCCACCTGCAACGGATCACCGGCGCCTTCGTCGGTTCCGCCTTCGGGGCCGCCCAGTTCTACGGCACCAAGAAGTCGGCGGCGATGGAACTCACCAGCAAGCTGCTCAACGACGATCGCGACGAGGACCGCGAAGGTCCGGCCGGGTTCGAAAGCAAGGCCGAGCGTGGCCGCCTTTTCGCCGCCGAGATGGCACTTCAGTCCTTCGCTCTGATGGCCGCAGCCGAAGGGGCGATTACCGCCTACGCGGACCTCACCGGAGACGAGTGGAAGCCCTACGAGGCACCCCTGGCACCCGCCGCCAGCGTGTCCCGCAAGTCCGCCGCGACCGAGATGGCGGCTTTCGAGATGGCGGCATAACCGCCACGGCGAGGGCGGAGCCAGTGAAGGCTCCGCCTTCCGCCGGAGGGATCAGAGGCCCCTGCCCTTCTGTTTATGCCGCCCCGGCGCTTCGCGCTGCCCCGGCACCCCACCCGGGCGTTCTATCATTCGCCCTTATCTCGCCGTCTGGCTTGGCCGGCTTTCCCTGCTGACAGTGTCCTGCCGATTAGAATGATAGAATCCTATGATCCTAGACTTTACCGTAGCGCTCTTGCAATAGGTCCAAAGCTTCTGCGAGCAATTCCGGCACCTTTCGGCGCGTGCGGATGGCGAGCATATCGAAGCCATCGGCAACACCCCTTGAGACCCGTTTGTTGAACTGTACCCGGTCAACCTCGCGTACCTGATTAAATCTCTCCCCGGCGGGTGTTTGTGCCGGAGCCTCGACCTCGACCGGCCGTCGCGGCGGCGGTTCGGCAATCCTTAGGCCCTTGGCCATTATGCAGCCTCACGCTTGGCTTGCAGCAGATCGGCGACTGCCTGAGCTAGTGCAGTGACGCGTTCCTGAATCCTGGGAAATGGAACTTCGGATGCCGCCCTGCCCTCGTTGTGGCCTTGTCGGATGGACGGCAATTCCTGGAAGACGGGCTCGAACACATTGATCCGAGCCTTCCGGAGATAGTCACGTGCCGCGCGATCCTCTGCGTCCGAACCTTTAGCCCGACAGAAGATAAACCAAATTTTGGCCGCTGAGACGCCGCTCTGCTCCAACTCATAGGCGGTCTCGACCTGGGCTTCCATGTCGTCCAGGCCGTAGCAAGATGGCATTAAGATCAGATCGGATGCCCGTGCCATGACCCGCCCGCCCTGTTCAGCATGGGCCGGGCCGTCAAGAATGAGCAGGTCAAACCGCTCGGCCTCCTTTAAGGCCCGCTCAACCGTGCGGAATTTTTCGACGGCGATTTCCGGTTGAATACCGGCTTGGTCGCGCCGTGCCTTCCATCTCGTGGTGGTGCCCTGGACAGGGTCGAGATCGGCGATCTTTACGCTCCACCCCGCCTTGGTGAATTCCACGCCGAGAAGGCGAGCTACGGCACTTTTGCCAACGCCGCCTTTCTGGGAGATCAGGGAGATGATCACTGCTAGCATCCTATGATTCTAGAAAAGATATACCCTAGAATCATAGAATAGACTAATCCTAGCAATCTAGCAAGAGGCTTAAGGCCCCCCGGTCACAAGGCACCGCTGAGCCGATACGCCATCCCGCTGCTGTTCGAGGGAGGGGGCCACTCCGCAATTCGGACATCTGAGTGGGTCAATTCCTAGCATCCTATTTTTCTGTAATTCTATGTTCATAGGATTATAGGATTATAGGACTGAAAGGTCAGAGAGGGTGTCCAACGAGTCGTTGTCGGCCTCTCGGTCCGATTTTTTGCTCAGCCGTCGAGTCGCATGCCTCTGCGCACCAAATTTCGGACCGAAATCGAAATTTCCGTAGCCGAACTCTTCCTGATAAATTAAGGGTTTTCAGGCTGTAAGCACGGTTTCCTCATAAGAATCTGTAGACAGATTTGCATTTCGATCGGACACTATCGCGACTAGTCACCGAGTCGAGTGCGTCGAATGCCACGGACCGCCCAGATGTCTCCAGCCGAAAAGGCTCGCCTCTACCGCCAGCGTCGACGTGACGCGGGTGTCGAGGAAGTGCTGTTTCAGCTACCGGGTCATGCGGTTGCGTTGATCGACGAACTTAAGCATCGCCAGGGTCTGCGGAACCGCAGCCAGGTGCTCCTGCAACTGATCGAAGAAAAGGGGGCTGCTGCCCAGCAGATGACCTGAAATGCGAAAGCCCGCCTTGCCGGGCGGGCTTCGCGAAATTCGTGACGGGCCTGGGGGCTGCGTCTGGAGACCTAGAACATCTCCAACGTATTCTCTGGATGCCTCGAAGGCAAGCGGAAATTGCCGTTTCCGCTGACGGGAGGGGTTTGTCCGTCGCGATCCACCTGAACGGAGGATCACGATGACGATGGAAAACGCCCTTGAGGCGTCAGGGGAGAGGTTTGCCGGTTCCCCGACCGGTTTCCGGCGGATGACGCCAGGATTGTTGAAAGCCGACCGCACCGCCGAGAGCTTCGCCGGTCTGCCGGACGGCGTGACCGTGCATGGCCAGTTGCTGGCCGCCTTCAAGGCGGCGGCCCCGCGCCTTGGTCTGTCGCCGCGTCTGGTGCATGCGATCGACTGGCTGTTCCGTTTCACCATGCCACAGGACTGGGGGAGGGGAGGGAGGCCGATCGTGTGGCCCTCGGCCTCCTTGCAGCAGGAGGCCCTTGGGCTGTCACCCACGCAGGTGAAGGCGATCAACCGCGCCATGATCGAGGCTGGGCTGACCACCATGAAGGACAGCCCGAACGGCAAACGCTACGGCAAACGCGATCCCAAGGGTCAGATCGTCGAAGCGTACGGCTTTGACCTGTCGCCGATCGCCACGCGCCACGCCGAATTCACCCGGCTGGCGGCCGAGGCGAAGGCAGAGCGGGAGGAGATGGGCCGGCTCCGCCGGCGGGCGACGATCGCCCGGAAGAGTATCACCCAGATCCTTGAGACCGTGGCCGAATACGGCTTTCCGGGCGAGGAATGGACGACCCTGCGGCGCGAGACCCGCGACCTCAGCCAGGCACTCCGGAAGATCGAGCGGCCCGAGGAGATGGCTCTGGGCGTCGCGAGCCTGGAGCGGCGGCAGGTTTTGGCGCGGGAACGCCTGGAAAACCTGCTCGCCACGGTCGCGCCGGAGGCGCCGGAAACAGTGAATTCCGACCCCTTGGGGGCGGAAAACCGGCCCCACCAATATACCTACAAACCAAATCTGAATCCTGAACAGGATACGGTAATTGCTCAGGAACAAAGTAGTCGAACCGGCGGCGAAGCGGTCGAGCCACCGTCAGCACCGGCCCCGCGGGAGGTTCCGGAGACCGGCCGGGTGCTCAAACTTCAACCGGACGAACTGGTGAAGCTGGCCCCCAAGCTGAAAGCCTACCTCCGACAGCCCGACCCGACCTGGCCCGAACTGGTTGACGCGGCGGCATTCCTGCGGTCCGATCTCGGGGTGTCGAAATCCCTCTGGGGAGACGCCTGCCTGGCCATGGGCCGGGAAAAGGCCGCGATCGCCATCGCCATCGTTTCGACCAAGGACCCGGCGCACTTCCGGACCACGGCGGGCGGATATTTCCACGGCATGGTGACCAAGGCCAGGGCCGGGCAACTGAACCTCGATCGCACCCTTTGGGGGATGCGCCGGGCGAACGAGCCGCGGCCGGCGGGCAAAGCGGGTGGCGGCGCGAGCCGGGGAGGGGACGCGCGGCCCGCGACAGGACCGCGGCACTGAGGCCCTGTGGGTTTCGCTCCAGCAGGACACGCCTGCGGGGCTTTTCGGACCGCTCGGCCTCGCGGTTCTGGCGGGCGTTGTCTTTCCGCACGGAACATCACCACGATGTTCCTGATTTGTCCGCTTATCGGTCGAATTCGTGCGTTTCGTTCGTTCGGACCGGTTCGTGACACGTACGGCCTGGACCCGCGACGACCGCGAGACCGCACGCCGCCGGCGCGAAAAATATATCTGAAGGAAGGATTTCCCTGCCGCGCCGGGACCGGCTATATGCTGTCATCGCAGCGGTTGACAGCATCGGAGGATCTCACCCATGGCGACTCTGACGGTTCGCAATCTCGATGACGACGTCGTGCGCCGCCTGCGGATCAGGGCGGCCGAACATGGACGTTCCGCCGAGGCGGAACACCGGGCTCTCCTCCGGGAGGCCCTGGTGGGTGACGAGCAACCGCCGGCCCATGTGCGGGCGGCCGAGCGTCTCGCCGAATTCCGCCGCCGCACGGCTGGCCGCGGGTCGTCGCCGGCCGGGGAACTGCTGGAACAATCCCGCGCCGCCAGGCTGGAAACGCTGACGGGGACGGCGACCGGGACAGGCGAGGCAAGCTGAATTGTCCCTCGTCGTCGATGCTTCGGTCGCCCTCAAATGGGTGCTGCAGGAGCCGGATAGTCATGTGGCGGAGGCGTTGGTCCGGATCGAGCCGGACCTGCTCATCCCCGATTTCTGGCTGGCTGAAGCAACCAACGTTCTTTGGGTTCAGGTCCGCCGGAAGGTGCTCACGCCGGACGAGGCACGGGAAGGCCTGGCTTTGCTTCGGGCGCTGATCCAGCCGACGCCGACAACGGACATGGATCTGCATGAGGTCGCGCTGGATATCGGCATCGCCGTCAACCATTCCACCTATGACACCCTGTATCTCGCCTTCGCCATCGCGATGGGGGCGAGGGGTGTCGTGGTGTCGGACGGACCCTTTGTCCGGGACATGCGGACCCATCCCGATCCGGTCCTGGCCGCCATGCTGATCCCGCTCGATGGTTGGGCACGATCGAACGGCGTCGCCTGACAGACGTATTTGCCTCTTTCCGATGCGGCCGGTAGAGGCCGGGCCGCGATTCGCATGACGAAGGCGGGGCAGGGGGGTTGTTACTTTTCCCGGCTCCCCTCCGGTGAGCCGCCGCTGACCTCGAAAGCGCGATCCCTACGACGCGGCCCACGGCTTCAGGGCAAGGGCTTCGCCCTCAACGCGGTATCCCCAATTTTCGGCCGCGAAGGCGCGGTCTGTAACCGGGTGATCCCCCTCCGCGTCTCGCCCTTCCACGCGCGGGGCCTTGCGTCGTGACGGTTCGCATCGAGGCCCGGAACGGCGGCCTCGCCAACAGACGGAGCCAGATCATGAGCAACAAACCCACCCACACCGCCTACATCGTCACCGAACCGAAGGAAGGCACCGACCGCAAGGCGCAGTGGCACGAAATCGGCGCCATCTGGCCGCACAGGAACGGCAACGGGTTCGACCTCGTGATCCCTGCAGGCCTCAGCGTCACGGGCCGGATCGTTTGCACCGAACGCAAGGACCCACCAGCCGACTGATCCCCTCAGCCCCGCCGGGTCGTCCGGCGGGGTTCTTTCTCATCTCCGGGGGCGTGGTTTTTATTCCGCCGCCCGGGGCATGTGCATCGGGTTCGGGTCGAACCGCCCGGCATAAGCGGGGTCGGTGAGATAGTTGACGCGATCGAGCAGCCAGGGCGGTTCGCCCGCGATCAGGACGATCGCCTTCGCCGGACCTAGCCGCATGATTTCGTCCGGGGTGAGCAGGGAGCGGCCCTGGAAATGTTCGCCGATGCTGGTGGACGTGCTGCCCGGTTTGCCGATGCCGGAGTCGGACTCCGACGAGCCCTCTGTCTGGAAGCGGATGGTCTGTTGGCCGAGTGCGCCGGAGAGATACCGCGCGGTGTCGTAGTCCGCCGTGCCGAAGAATTGCTGCGAGGAGTTGGCGAGAAAGCTTTGCCAGCGCGGGTAGACGGCTTTGAGTTGCGACAGGTCCTGGACGAACACCCAGAGTTGCGCGCCGTAGCCGCGCAACAGGGTGATGCTGTCCGCCAGGCGGTCCATGCGTCCCAATTGTCCAAACTCGTCGAGGAAAAACCCGATCCGGTGTTTGGGCCGGGCCGGACTGTCGATGACGCCGTCGAGCGCGAGGCCGATGAACCCGCGCACGAACCCGAGGCAGACGCGCAGACGGTCCGGCGGAATGGCGAGATAGACCGTCATCCTCCGCCGCTTCAAATCGCCAAAACTGAAATCCGAGCGGCCGAGGGCGGAGCAGAGCCGGGGATCGTCGAGCCAGGCGGTGTGCCGCACGACGGAGGAGAGCACCGAGCCGCGTTCCCGCTCCGGCCGATTAAGATGGGCCGCGGCGGTGCGCGCTGGCACGCCGTGGCCGCGCGCGGGATCGGCCATCATTTCGGCCAGGGTCGCAGCGAGATCGTCCTCCGGCGCGGTGACGATGCGCCGCAGTTCCGCCATCGAGCGGCGCTCCGCGGGGAGGCCCGCGACATGGACCAGCAAGCCTCGGAGAAGTTCCCGCGCGGTGTCGTTCCAATGCGAGTCGCCGGTCGCGCCATCGGCGATCACCAGCATGTCGGCCAATCCGGCGGCGCGGCTGATCACATCGGGATCGGCGGGATCGAGCGTGTCCAGCCAGTTGAGGCTTCGCGTGGGGGCACCCGCGACGCCGAACGGATCGATCAGGATCACGTCGTGACCCAGCGCGCGCCGCGTGGACGCGGTGACGGCATGAATCTCGCCCTTGAAGTCCAATACAAAGGCCGAGCCGGGGTATTCGAGCAGGTTGGGGATGACGGCGCCGATGCCCTTGCCAGCACCGGTCGGGGCGCAGGTCAGCACATGGCCGTCCTGGCGGAACCGGCGATCGGCACCGCGCGGCGCGTCGCGCAGGACGCCCAACACGAAGGCATCTTCGGGCGCGGCCGGCGCCAGATGGCGCGCCGCGTTGCGCCCGGTGCCAAAATGGGCGGTCCCGTGGGTATGAAGCGCTGGCGCGCCGAACAGGGATGCCCACAGGCGCCGGACCGGACGCGGAACCAGCGCGCCACCCGCCATCAGGACGACAATGACCGACAAACCCCAGAGCGGGAAAATCAGGCCATTGGAGGGAAAGCCGGTCAGCTCGCGCACACCGGAGAGGACCATCCAGGTGAGCGGGATCCCCAGGACAACCCGGAAGACCTTTTCCAGGGTTCGCTTCAGGCCGAACCGGTTCGACGCGCGCCAGAAACTGATGGCGGCGAACACCAGTACGACCCCGCCGACAACGATGTAGGTATGATCAATCGCCGGGGCCGCGCGATCGGCGGCCTGTGCGGACGGACCGCCGGCGGCAACGAGCGCGGCGGCCAATCCCAGACGCGATCGTGTCACGCCGCTTCGGTCACTGGTCCCTCGGACAGTACGGGTGTGACGCGGCGTGCCGTGCCGCCATGGGTGGCGGCGAGACGCTGGGCCTCATCGACCCGTGTCATGCCCTCCCAGTGTTGCAACACCTTGTTGAAGTGGAACCCGGCCGCCCGCAGGGGCACGGTCGCCTCCTTTGGCAGAGCATTCGGGAAGGTCAGCACGACCGGTTCCTTACCCTCGTCGCGGGCGCTGGCTTCGCGGGCGAAGGACCGGCCGCCCAGGGCGGTCCATTTGCTGACCTGATCTTTGTCGGAGGCGCCGTCGCGCAGCGACAGCAGCGCGCCATAGAGGGCGTTGGGTTCCAGATCGAGCAGCCCGGTCTTCTCGATCAGTCCGCCGGCCTCGATCAGCCGTCGGGTGCGGACCTTGCGCCCGGCGTCCTTGAGCTTGGCCTCCTGGTCGGCGAGCCGGGCCTTTTGTTGTTCGTGCGCGCGCAGGCGCTCAGCCAGTGAACGAGCCAATCGATTTCCAGTTCTGGGGTTGCCGACCGGTCAATGCCTGGTCCGCGCGGACGGTAGGCCCGAAAGCGCGTGAATTCGCCCCATGATTTGTGTCTTCTTGGCCATGTTGCTATCGGACTTCGGTCCTGGCCCACCAAACCGCGGCGGCGGGTTCTGCACCAAGGGAGCAAAGCGAGCGGGAGCGTGCAGACGCAATATGCATCGCTGACGCGACGCGGCTTGCCGCAGGCCAGAACAGGGCCATGTGTGTGGCTTGGCCATCGAATTCGCGCGTGCCCGCTATATCTCCCGTGGTTCCGGCGGCAGCGCGGTGCGTTCAGCGGCTTACAATGGCCGGGAGGAGATCGCGGCCGAACGGACCGGCGAGGTGTTCTACTTCCGCCATCGCGACGCGCCCGAGCACCACGCTGTCCTGTTGCCCGAGGGTGCGGCCGAACGATTTGGCGAGGCTCGTGTGTTGTGGAACGCCGCTGAAGCAGCGGAACGGCGCAAGGACGCGCAGGTGGCGCGCGAGATCGTGCTGGCGCTGCCGGCCAACGCGGATGTGTCCACCGAGGACCGGATCGCGTTAGCCCGGTCCTTCGCGGAGACGCATTTCGTGTCGAAGGGGTTGGCGGTGCAGCTCGACGTTCACGCGCCGCACGAGGGCGACGCGGAGAGCGAGCGGGCGAACTGGCACGCGCATCTGCTGATCACCACGCGGCGGCTGGAGGGCGAGCAGTTCAACGCGAAGAAGGCGCGCGACCTCGATCCCGAGGTGCGGCTCGCCGGGGGCAGGCCGCTGGTCTCGGACGGCGCGGTGTGGGGCGAACTCTGGCGCGAGCATCAGGACCAGTATTTTCGCGAGCACGGGATTGAGACGCGGGTCGATGCTCGGGCCACGCACGCGCAGGAGCATATCGGGCCGGTGCGGATGCGCGTCACCGGAGCGGAGATCGTCGAACGCGCCGAGACCATCCGCCGCGCCAACCAGGCGGCGGCATCCGATCCGGATCAGGTGCTGGCGGCGCTGACGCGGAACAACGCGACATTCACCGCGCGCGACCTGGATCGGTTCCTGGCGAAACAATCCGGCCAGAAGGGGAGGGAAGTCTCTCCGAAAATTGTCGCTGTCCGGGCGGCGGTGCTGAAACACGGTGACCTGATCCCCCTGCACGATCGGGAGACCGGCGAGGCGGCGGAGCGCTTCACGACGCGCCAGGTGCGGGCGGAGGAATGGGCTGCCCTGGCCGACGCGGGCAGGATGGGCCGCGTCCGGTCCCGTGGTGTCTCCGGCGGTGCCGCGAGATCGGCGCGGGCCGGACGGACCTTGCGGCCGGACCAGGACGCGGCGTTCGCGCACGCGATTGGTCCGGGCGACCTGAAGCTGGTCGAGGGCAGGGCGGGGACGGGAAAGAGTTTTACCCTTGCCGCGATCCGCGACGCGCACGTGGCGGACGGCAGACGCGTGGTCGGGTTGGCTCCGACCAACGCCGTCGCGCAGGATCTGATGGCGGACGGGTTCACCGAAGCCGGCACGGTCCATTCCGCGCTGTTCCGGCTGAAGAACGGGCGGACCACTTGGGACCGCGACACCGTCGTCATCGTGGACGAGGCGGCGATGCTGGACACGCCGGTCACCGGTGAATTGCTGGCCGCCGCGCGCCAGGCCGGCGCCAGGGTGATTCTCGCCGGCGACGATCGCCAGCTCGCCAGCATCGAGCGTGGCGGCCTGTTCGCCGAACTGCGCCAGCGCCACGGCGCGGCCGAGATCACCGAGGTGACGCGGCAAAAGGTGGACTGGCAGCGCCAGGCGGCACGCGATCTGGCCGAAGGACGCTTCGCCGAGGCGGTGAACGCGTTCGACCGGGCCGGGGCGATCGTCTGGACCGAGAAGCAGGAGGAGGCTCGCGCTGCCCTGGTCGCGGCGTGGACACGGGACGCGGCGGAGCATCCGGGGGCGAGCCGGTTCGTGTTCGCCTACACCAACCGCGACGTGGACGCGCTCAATGCCGAGTTACGGGAAGTGTACCGCGCCCGGGGCGCGCTGACCGGCGCGGATGTGGAATACGACACGAAGCACGGGAAGGCGGCGTTCGCGATCGGCGACCGGGTGCAGTTCACCGACACCGACAAGCGGCGGCGTATCTATAACGGCAACGCCGGCACCATCACCGGCCTCAATGGCCTGACGGGCGAGATCACCGCGCGGCTGGACGCGGCCGGTGGAGCGGGGCGGGAGGTGACCTGGCTCGCGGGAGACTTCGAGGGGTTCCGGCACGGCTACGCGGGGACGATCTACAAAGGTCAGGGGAAGACCCTGGACCGGACGTATCTCTATCACACCGATCACTGGCGGGCGGCGGCGAGCTATGTCGCGCTGACCCGGCAGCGTGACAGCGCGCAGGTGTTCGTCGCGCGGGAGACGGCCCGCGACGCGGCGCAGCTCGCGCGGCAGATGGCGCGGGGCGAGGTGCGCGCGGCCTCCGTCGCCTGGGCCACGCCGGAGGAAGCGGCGAAGGTGCGGGCGGCCCGCCAGCCTGATCCCGCCATCGCCGAGAGGACGGCGGAACGCGCCAGGTCGCCGGAAGCACGGGACGAGGACACGTTGCGCGCCAAGGTGCGCGAGGCGTTGGCCGAAAGGCGGAAATCGAACGCCGCGGCGGAAAAGCCGGAAGCGTCCCAGACCCCGGACACGCGCGGGGTGCGCGCGGAGCGCGAGGCCGATCCCGCCGCGGCATACTGGAAAGCGGAACGCACCCGGCCAGGCACAACGCGGGACGAGGATTCGCTGCGTGCGAAAGTGCGCGAGAACCTGGCGGCGCGGCGGATGGACAATGCGAAGGCGGAAAAGCCTGAGGCGCCCCTGTCCCCGGAAGCGCGCCGGTTGCTGGCCAGCGAGCAGGAGAAGACCGGCCAGACGCTCGCCGGCGGCGTCGAGGATCGTACCGCATCGACAGCCGGCATGGCACGGCCGCCCGTGACCAGGGAGGTGCCCGAGGGGCTAGCCGTGGCCGCGGATCCGCCGCGCCAAACCGCGGGCCAAAGTGGACCCGAGGACGAACGCGCATCCGCGCCGTTGCTGCCCGCGTGGCGTGATGCGACAGGGCAGGGGCGGGACAGCCTTGGCCGTGGCACGTCACAAGGGGAGCTGGCCCGTGTCGCCGACCAGGACCCGGCGGCACGGCGCGAAATCGATGCCCGAACACGTACCTTGCAGGTCATTTATCGCGAGCCCGAGGCTGCGGCCGGCGCACTGGACGCGCTGATCCAAAAATCGGGGAACGACCTGCGGGCGGCGGCACGAACGCTGCGACAGGATGGCCCGGAGGTGCTGGGCGAGCTGCGCGGGCGTGAGGGATGGCTGGCGCGCGAGGCGGCGAAGACCGAGCGAACCTATGCGCGGAGCGCCGCCGGCACGATCCCGGCCAGGCTGGACCAGGAAGCCACGGCGCGCGACGCGGCGGCACGGCGTCACACGGCTGAAGTGGAGCAGCAGCGCACGCGGGACGCGGTCGCGGTGCCCGGCCTGTCCGGGGCCTCGCTGGCGGTGCTGGAAAATGTGCGGACGGCGCTCGATGCGACCGATCGGCAGAATGATGGAGAACGGTACGACGCCCAACAGCGGCGGCGAGAGGAAGCGATCGCTGGCGCCTGGACCACCGGGCGTGCCGATCCGGGTGTGGCCGGCGAACTAGACCGGTTCATGGCCGCGGTCGGACAACGGCTTGGTGAGGAGGGGATGCGGGATGCTTCGCGTGCCGCCGGGCAGCCGGGTCGGATGACTATGCCCGGTGCGGGGCCGGAGCAGCAGGCCGGACTGGACGTTCTGGCGCGGAGTTTCAAACTCGGCCGCGAGGGCACGGAGCAAAGCGCGGCATGGGGAAGCCGGCTCGGCCGGGAGGGTCAGGCGACAGAACGGGAACGCAACCGCCAGGAGGAGCGCCAACGTCTCGGATTGCCGCCGGAGCCGCCGCCTGAGCAGCAGAGAAAAGGCCTGGGGCTGAGCCGGTAGACCCGGCCAGCCGCCGTGGTAATGACCGTAGGCTGGAACCAGCCGACCGATCTTCGGCGCCATTCGATCAAGACCGAGACCGTAAGCGATGAACGCCAACCGCCCGACGCTTCCCACACTGACGGTCAACCGCCGGTTCATGATGGACTTCATCGCGATGGAACCGCCCTGCCTCGCGCTCGGCCTGGTCGAAGTGGAAGGCAGCCAGTGCGCGATGATCACCCTGCGCCTCAACGAGGCGCTCCCGCGGGAAGTTTCCGCCGCCGGTTTCGCTTTCGGCCATGCGTTGTACGGCGGCGGTAGCTGGGAAGTGGTGCATTTTGGATTCGAGTTCTATGGCTTCGCGACCTGGCATGTGCTGATCAATCCGAGCGATCCTGTCGCGCGCTTGGTCCTGAGTACCATGATCAGGACTGGCGATTATTTTTTCTTCGCGCTCAACTCGGACCACGGCACGACGGCTTTCCGGTCGGACGTGGCGCCGGATAATTTGATCTGGCTCAAGGCCAACATGGCCCGCATCCAGGCTTCGACCACAACAGAAGCCGATTACCGCCAGGCCGTGTCGTCGTTCGCGCAACGACCGGATCCGCCTGGAACGATGCTCACCTGGGTGTGCCGGAACAACCTGGATTATCTCGATCTGGCGGAGAATCCGCTGACGCTGCGCCCGGCCTGAAGCCGGCGGTCGAGACCATCCGTCAGTCTTGCTCTCCCGACGAATGCGTGGGACCGGTGCCGAGCCGGCGAGCCAGCCGTTTGATCTCGTCGATACCGTAGGGCCGGAGTGATGGGCGCCGCTTTTTTCCTGCCGCTTGGGCCGCGTCGCAGGCAGCGTTCCAGGCTTTATCGCGTTCCAGGCGCAATGCGCGCAGGGCCTCACCCAGCAGCGCCCGTTCCTCGTCACTCAAGCCTTCTATCGGCTCTGGCTTGGGCGAGATATCATTCTCCGGATAAACCGCGTTGGCTGACGGGAGGGTAGCGCGCCGGCCGACCCAACAGCCTGTCCACTCGCGTGAACAGGCCCACCACCTCGGGCACCCCTCAGAAATTCATGGGGCGGTTGGGAGTTGCCTGGTTGCCAGGCGCGCCCGAAACGCACTCAGCTTGGCCAACATCCTAAATCGAGGTTCCCAATACCACAATGACTTCCCTAGCAGTGTCCCTGTCGATCGACTGTCGAGGGCCATGCGGTATATACGTCATCACTGACAGCCGAATCACCTGGGGTAAGGAAGCGATTCGTTGGGACGCCGGCCAGAAAACATTCGCGTCCCGACGAACACCGGATATCTTCGGCTACTGTGGCGATGCTTTCTTTCCGCCGGCCATCTTGCGGCAGCTTATTGATCAGGTTGACAGCGGTTTGGTGTTTGCGGACAGCCTGGGTGCTGAAGATCGCCACGCCGTAATGTTGGGTGCGTTCCGGCAAGCGCTAGCTCAGCAGACCGGCGCACCGATACGTTCCTTCTCGCTTTTTCATGGGGCACGGGACAGCGAGTTTATGGCGAGCCGTTTCCGTCTCTGGGAGACCCAGTACGACGTGAAGAATGGGCAGTGGACGGACAACGAGCACAAAATTGCAAGTGATCGGTCATACTTGGCCCATCTGGATGGAACAGGGAAACCGGTAATTAAGGCCAGAGGCCGCGACTGGATCGGAACCGAGGCGGAAGGGACAAGCCGCGCTGCAATCTGGTCGTTCTGCGACGCCTTGCATTCTGGCAAAGATTCATTGAGCGGAGGGCCTCCTCAACTGGTGGGTATTTGGAGAAAGGGGCCAGCTCAGAGCTTTGGAATGTTGTGGCATGGCAAGCGCTACTTGTCTGGACTTGAAGTATCTGGCGATCCCATCTGGACGGCGGTTCCATGGTTCAATCACTTATTCGAACGGTGTGATGGAAAAACGGGGAGCAGGCTCAAGACGGCACAGCGACATCGCAAACCTCCTCCCAAGACTTAAACAGCGGGGCTGAGACTGCTCAAGCCGCCCTTGTGGCTGGCCAGAGCATCGAACCGCCGTGCGTTGATTGACCGACCGAACGCCGCCATGGTCCTCAGATGAACCAGGGCGTGCGTTCGAGCACCGGATGAAGACGGAAAATGCCCGAGTTCTGCCGCAGAAACGCTGCCGTCAGATAGGCGATGCCGCCAGCGTATTTCGTGGTGATCGGCTCGGCGCAAAGCGAGTCGCTCGATGCCCAGTTCAGCTTTGTCAGACTTAGAATCTGATTGGCCAGCGCGCGTAGATCGGGGCGCGTTGGTGGTGCGCCAGGCGCAGGCTCGACATGGACGTTGACCTCAAGTACATGCGGCGTACCCAGCGTCTTCCGGTAAGGGTTGAATCCCGTCGTGGACAGATAAATCTGGTTGCGACCGCCGATCATGTAGCGACCGCGGGCGATGCTCCCATCGGTCTCTGCGCGGGCATCATAGAGTCGGACCTGGTGATGCGTGTTGATCCAGACGAAGACATATTTGCCTTTCGGGCGGATGCGGCGAGCGCCGCGCAGCACCGCTTCGCGATCCTCGCGGGAGAATCTGGCCGAGTAGTGAAAGCAGACGGTCGGCTCCTCCGATAGCGTCAGCTTCTTCAAGGTGTCGGCGACGAGGGTTTCATAATACCGTGTCCGGTCGGCATAAGCCACGACCTCGGTGCCACCGGAGAAGAACTCCCATCGGCCATACTGGTTGAAGACGTTGGCGAAGCCCATCAAGCGTGACGGGTCGCCGCGCTGGCTGTCGGTATAAGAAAGGCCGACGAAAAAGTCGGCGTCCGGAATCGACTCCGGGAGAACCCAGGGCGCGGTGCCGGTTTTTGCGACGATGTTGAGAGCGAGGTTCAGATCCTTGTAGTCCGGATTTCTGAGCGTCGGCGTATCGACCATCTGGTTGGGGATGCCAGCTTCAAGTAGAAGGCGCTTTATGCGGTAATAGGGTGCCGTCTCATCATCGCTCGCGTAGCCTTCCTCTGGGCAATGGGCCAGGAACAGGCGCGGTAAGCCCGTCGCGCCGCGCCAATCAGGGAACTGATCAAGCAGGCGCCGGCACTCCGCCTCGGCCTGATCCTGCGCAGCGTTTACGATCGAGTGGTAGTTCAGGCGGATGCTGAAGGTCCGTTCAGATCCGCGATATTTGAATTTGCCGCTGCGCAGCCGCTCAATCAGCGCCTGCATCGCCTCCCGATGCTCCGGCGCGCAGACGGGTACGAGTTCGACATCGCGTGGTTGGTGGTCGTAGGAGCCAAACTGGGTGATGCCGTCGCGGATGTTCGGCCCGGAGCGGTGGTTGTGGAATTCGACCTCGGGTTCCTTGAGCGCTTCAACACGCAGTGCGCGTCGGCCGTCGCCGTTTCGCGCCAGGGGCATTGCCACCGTGGTGATCTGGATTTCGTCCGTGCCGATCATGATCGGGAATACCGTCTCGGCGAGATCATCGACGACTGCCTGGGTGCGTTCGGCCCGCGTCCGCGCGGCGCCCGGTTGCAGCGCCAAACTCGCGGACTTGATCTCGCGGGCGAGATCATAGCCGGGGGCGACCTCACGCACGGCCTCGTCGATCATATCGCGCCGCAGCCGGGGAAGGACGGTGTCAACCGGCACCATGTCTTCCTGGTCATAGTCAGGAAGGCTGACGCGACAGAAGGCATCATCAAGGCTCAGGATCTGCATTCGCTCCCAGCCGCCGCGCCAGCGTGCATAGCCCCAGAGTCCGATGAGCCTCTCAGGGCCGAAGCGCGCAGCCGCCTTCGCGGCGGTGAGCACGGTCTGCGTCTGGGCCGTATAGTCCACCACCAGATATGCCCGGTCGAAATACTGCCGCACCTGGAATGTGAAGGCCGGATAGATGCGTAAAATGCGGGCCACGGCCTCGGGTCCGTGGATCGGCATTCCCTGCCGGTGGGCGGTCAAGCCGCCGAATTGAAGCCGGTCGATAAACCAACCAGCCAGCCGCAGCTTTGTGGCGAAGGTGTCCACCAGCGCTCGTCTTTTCTGATCGAACTCAGCACGGGTCGTGCCGCCGAGCGGACCCTGCAGCGGATAGAGATTCGAAAACTCCGTCGTCGCCAGGGGTGTTACCGCGCCGGTGGTGGGCGCTTCGCGGCGCGCAACGTCGTTGCGCAGGATCACCTCGGTATGCGCCTCGCCGAGAAGATACTCAGGCGAAGGGAGGCCGAGCCTCGACATTTGGTCGCGCATCTGGCGCGTGCCCTCGCGGAGCGCGCGGACATAGACGGCGCCGCGCGGGTCCCGAATCTCCTTCAGCCACTCGATCAGTTTGGCGTTACGGGGTAGGTGCTCGAGTCTCAGTTCATTAAGCGTGAAGTGCTGCGGGATGGGATGATCCTGTCGCAGAACCCCTGGACTACGTACGACGAAGGCGTCGGTGTATTTCTCGCACAGGATGGGGACCTGGATGGCGTAGTCGCGGTGCGCGACGGCATTGACGACGGCTTCGTCGATCGCGATCACCGGATATTCGGGTTCGTCGGTGAATCCTCCGTCGGGATTGCGCCGCTGGAATGTCTTGAAGAAAGCTGAATCGGCCATGAAGGTGCGGAAGTCGCGAATCTGCTTGGTGATGGATCCATCGAAACTCTTGTCGTAGGTCGGCGGCGGCCGCTCGTCGCGATCCGCGATCGGCGCCTCGAAGCGCAGCACACGAAGACGCGCTTGCGGCAAGACCCGCTGCGGGTTGGCCGAGAAAAAGAGCGTGCCCGCATTGGTCCAGGCCTCCGGTTCGCCTTCTCGCGAAATGGCACCGACCTGATAGAGCAGCTCCTCGTCCGTCCACTCGTAGGACGCGGCGGACAGGTAGCTGTCTTTGAACTCCTTGAGCACGCCGGCGTCGATCTCGCGCGCGTCGAACCGCGTGCAGGCGGCCCGTTCGAAATCGACCACACGGCGATCGCGCTTCAAACGGTCGCGGGCAGCATCGGAAAGTGGGATATTCTGAGGGCCTTGCCTGATCCAGGCTTTGGCCGGCATCTGCACGGTTTCGCAGATGGGGCCATCACCGGCCGGGACGAGAAACAGCGCCACACGATCCGGCGCGCCTTGGGCGTTGACGATGTCATGCAGGCGCACCTGGCAGCCGTGATGGACCAGGCGCTCAAACTTGAGCATGCTGTTGAGTTGCGATTCATTGAGGTGTTTCAGGCCCGCGACACCACCGGTGTTAGACACGCCCAGCACCAGCAGGCCGCCAGTCGCGTTGGCGAAGGCCGAGACACATTCCTCGATCTGATGGCGAACGCCGCTCAGTTTCGCGTTATGGGCGGTGCCATCCGGTTCGGGCCGACCAGCCTCCTTGCGATCAAAATACTGCCCCTCGAAGTCGACATCCGTCGTGACCGTGACGAAATCCCAATAGGCGTCCGGGTTGTCGTAGACTTGCTTCGGTTTGGGCGCGGTCATGTGCGAGTACCTATGTCAACGCCGGGCTCGTTCGCTTGGCCAGTTTCGACCGCGATTGCCGCCTGCACGGCCTCCTCCATCGCGGCGATCTCCGCATCCGTCAGCTCGGGGAAGGTCGTCCGCCTGCCGCCGGCGAGGCGACCGCCGTTCTGGAGACAGAGGCGGACGAAGAGCGAGGCCCGGCGATCGGGCATATCGACGATATTGCGCACACCCGCGAGTGCCCTGTCGAAGACCGCAACGAAGCCGAGTTCCTCCTTGAGATCCTTGCGCACAGTGTCGGCCACCCGGTCGTAAAGGTATTCGGCCTGTGCCGTCGCATCGAAGTAGCGATAAAGGTCGTCCGTGTCGTTCTTGACCACGAGTTCCTGCTCCGAGGTCCAGCCCCAGAGGACGAAAGGCGATAGCGGACCCGAGAAGGCTTCGAGTGCTTCGTCGTAGCGTCGCCGGTCGCGCAAAATCGCCGCCGAGACCGGAAATACGATGTCGGCTGGGCTGAAATTCTGCCTGGCGAGGATCGCATGGATCAGGAAGCGGTGGAGACGGCCGTTTCCGTCCTCGAAGGGATGAATGAAGACGAAGGTGAACGCCGAGACCGCGGCCGCGATCACCGGTTCGACCCGCGAATCCAACAACCGGCGCGTCAAGCGCGCCCAGCCCGCCATCAGGTCGGGAACCGCCTCCGGTCTTGGGCAGATGAAATGGACCTTCTCGCGATAGCCGCCGACCGTCTCGCCAACGAAGTTCTGAAAGGTGCGCCATCCTTGCGCCGCATAGCGCGGATCGACGATCTCGCCCTGAAGGCGGATCAGGGCGGCGGCGTCGCCGAAATCAAAGGCCGGGGCCGCGCGCAGCACCGACACGAAACGATCGGAGCGTGCGGGGGTTAGGGTTTCGCCTTCGATGGCGAAAGAGGACCGCGTCTCCTTGGTGTAGAGATAGCTGACCGCCCGGGCCAGCGTGATCGGGTCGTAGCGCTCGGCCAGTGCGCGCGCCTCCTGGTCGATCCGCGCGGCGATTTGCGCTTCGAGCTTCGCCGTTCGACGCACGGTGGGGCAAAGCGAGGCATCGCCCAGAAGATTGTCGGACACCCGGTGGCGCCCGGAGTTTCGGCGTTCGGCGACGAAATGCCTGGTCGGGTCGAGCGCCTCGACATAATTGCCGGTGCGCGCATCCGGGATGTCGAGCATGCGACCGGTGAAAAACTCGAAAAAGAACCAAGCCCGCCGGCTAAAGCCCCCGGTTGGTTCCCGCCGCAGCCAGTCCTCCAGGGTGGCGGCATCGATCGCTTTCATCGTAGCGGCGATCACGCCGAGGTCGAGCGGTTCATGCCTCAGCGCAAAGCGCAGATGCGCGACGACCGTACTGTCCGTCGCGTATTGTCGGGGGTAGAACTCGACGGCATTCGCTCCGTGGACTTCCGTCCGCCTTGCGCCGGCAACGACATAGCTCTCGCTTCCGGCAGGTGGCACCGGAAGCTTCAGCTCGCGGCGGAGCCAAGCCTGGCCGATCGGCTGCGGGTCTTTAGCGATGGCGTCGGACATCCAGAATCGCTTATAGCGGTGTAACCGGAGTTATTATACAGCGTCCTGGTGCTAAAGCGATTACTAATCTAAGGAGGCCCCCCGCGTGCCGAGGACGCCGCACTGCAGAGCGGGGCAGCGATAGAAGCTGGAACCATCGAATGCGTGATCAGGTCTCGATGATGATCTCGGGGATGACAACGTGGCCTATCTTGTCGTCGTGCCCCTCGATGCTCCCCCGGCCAAGGTTGTCGTGCCGCGCAAGCTGGGATCAATCGGGTTCTGACAGCGTTTGATCTCCTTCCTGCGACTCGGCCGGGTATGCTATGCGCCCGCCCTTTATTGCTCCCTGCCACGCCGGGGCAGGGGAACGGATCGCCTCCATCGGCGGTCGCCCGGTGATCGGAGAATTACCTGTGCCCGCTATCAACGAAGGAAAGGCTTGCGATGCAGTGATCCGCCGGATCGAAGCACGCGAAGGCTGCCCGCGTTCCGATTTCAGTCTGCCGGAGAGGGAACTGCATCAGGCGCCCGTCGAGGCTGCGTGCCGGATCGGAGACAAGTTGTTCGCGTTCGAGCATACCAGGATAGAGCCATTCGACGGGCATATCCAACTTCGCGTCGATGCCCTCGCCCACTTCAAACCGATCGAGGAAAGGCTGGCAGCGATTTTGCCGGACGCAGAGAGCCTGCATCTTCTGGTGCCGGCCAGGGCCACCCAATCGCTGAAGAAACGCCAGATCGAGCCGATGCAGCAAGCTCTCGGCGATTGGATCATCCAGACCAGGCCAACCTTGCCTCTCGTTCCCTATGGTGACTACCGGTCGCCGGTTCAGCGCGTCCGCGCGCCCGGGGTTCCGTTCGCCGTATCACTCTACCGGTTCAATTCCGTCGTCCCCGGCGGCCAACTGTTTGTTCGCCCGTTGTTCGAAGGAAACCTGGCGGAGGAACGCATCGCCAGGATTCGCAGGGCATACGATAAGAAACGCGAGCAGCTGGCACCTTGGCAGCGCGCCGGCGCCCGCGGCGTTCTCATCCTTGAAGAGGATGATATCAATTTCACCAACCCGCTTGTTGTGGCGGAGGCGCTCGATCAGATCGAACAGGGTTCGACGGATCGGCCCCACGAAATCTATCTCCTGAGTTCAGCTGTCAAAACGCCATGGTGGCTGTTTGCCATTCGCGTTGATGACCAAGTTTATGATGATTTCAGCGTTTGGGGTGACTCGTTGCTTGAAATCGATCCTACGACTCTGAGCAATGTCACCGGGCGGTAAGCGCGCCGGCGGCATCCGGAATCGATCATGAGCATCGACGCCTATTCGGCCGAAGAGCACCAAAGGGTCATCGACGCCGAGCAGCGATACGGCGATTATTATGTCAACGCGTACAACGCGACCATTATGCTGTCCAACATCATGATGTGGCCTGTTTCCGATTGCGATATCTTTATCCGCTTTCTCTCGCAGATGAAAAAATATCACACGCTGTCGCTGATATCGACCGTCAGACTGCATCGGATTCAGGCCAAGATGAACTTGAGATATTTTCTAGAGTCGACCGTTAACGCCGCGTACGCACTGACCCACACTGACACGAAAGTCTATTTCAACTTTGACGACGAGGAGCAGCAGCCGGACGCAAAAAAAGCGTCGTCCCGGGCTTACAAATGGATCGAGAGCGCCTTCCCTGCACACTCTCAATCCATCCAGAATATGAAAGACCAGATTAACAAGCAGACCGCCCATGCCAATGTTTTTAACAGTCAGCACAACTTTCTCTACGTGCCGGGCCAGAGGGCGGAGATCCATACATCGTATTTCGACTTCGAGGATGAGCAATTCGTCAAAGCGGATCTCTGGCAGTGTGCCCAGGCTGGGCTTATCGCCATCGACCTGATCCTTGCGGTGCAAAAGCAGCACGGCGGGTTCCTGCCTTCAAGGGATGTGGAAGGGCTTGGCGACCTCATCGTAGACAACGACGGCCTGCTCGATGAACTTGAGACAGAGCTGAAAAAGTCGAATGGTTGATGTACAGATTGAGATGCGCTGGTGACTGCCACATTTGAATTTGATGGCCTTAGCGTGGATGATCGCCTGTCCCGCGACACGACCGACCTGTGATGATTGCCCGCGACATGCAGCGCGCGGGGGCGGGTTTGCGCTCACTGGCCGAACCGGTCGTGGACACCAGGTCCGACTTCGCCGAGCTGGTGCTGGCCATGCTGGGCGTTGCCGCCAAGCTCGGGGAACGCCGCCGGATCATCGAACGCCCCGCGCGCGGTCGAGCCGATGCCAACGCCAAGCGTCAACCGGTTGCAGACATTTACCCAGAAGGTGGACGCACTGACCACCCCGCTCGTCCTCAGCGATTTATCAGAGATTCTTCGAGCTCTGCCAGTTCAGCATCACTGAGTGTGAGTTTTGAACCCGACGCTGTCTCGCACACTTGCGCTCTTGATCTGCAGCCTGGGATGGCGATGATGTTGGGTGACTTTGCCAGAAGCCACGCAAGCGCGACGGCGGCATTGCACGTTTCGCGACGCGCTGCCACCTTGGACACAACGTCAATAATCCGCAGGCAGGCCCCAGAAGCTGTCTCGGTGAACTCAACCATGCCGGCGCGAAGATCGCCGTCCCTCCCTGGCGAGGACTTAGTCAGCAATCCCCGGCCCAGTGGCGCGAACGCCATGAACACCGCTCCGACGGACAGCATAATTTCCGGTTCATCGGAGCGAAGCGGGTTGGCGAGCGACAGCTCATTCTGCACAGCGTGGATGTTGGGAATTCTCGACCACGAGCTAACCCTCGCCGGCTCGGTGCCGGATAAACCAAATGCTGCGACCTTCCCCTCCGAAGCCAGCGCTGCGACGGTCTCGGCAACGACCTCGTCGGATACTGACGGGTCTGACCGATGCTGCAGTAGCAGGTCAATTCTCTCCCGTCTCAATCGACGCAGCGACGCTTCGACGGACGTTCGAATGGTTCGGGGACTGCTGTCGCGAACGAGGGCACCATCCGAATTTACGTAAAGGCCAAACTTGGTAACGATCGCGACCTCCGGCCTTTTGCCGAGAACGGACCCGATGAGCTCCTCGTTCGCTCCCGATGCATAGAGCGCCGCAGTGTCAAAGAGGGTCAGGCCCTCGTCTAGTGCTGCGTACAATGTGTCAATCGCCCGCTCCTTGGAGACCGGCCCGTAGATGCCGCTCAGCCCGATGCATCCGAGCCCAATTCGTCTGTCGCCGGCTAGTTCGTGGGCGTAACGTGCTGCGATATCGCCTTTTGCGAGCATGCTCATAGCCGCCCCCCGAAAGCGGCGACGGCAAGAGCAAGGGCTTCGTCGACGCTCTCATTATCAAGGACGTGCCGGTATGGGAACAATCGGTCGATCACCTCGGCAATTGCGCGCGCTGCTTCCGATCGAAACGCGGCGTCCTGATCGCGACCAGGGCCTAACGGTATCGTAGGATCGAGGCGCGCGAGAAACACGAGATCGTATTCGCCGGCCCACGCTGCGCAGATCGCGGCGAGCCTCTCATACCGGCCAGGCCTTAAGGTACGTCCTGTGTGTCGCAATGCGGCCAGTAGATATCCGAGCGCGTCAGGTACCGGCCGGTCAATTAGAATAACCTCCGCCTTTAGAGCCGCTTCTTCTTCCAGCTCCATCGCTCGCGCCATGAGCCACGCCGTACTGCCGAAGGTATGCTCGGCGAGGATCGGAAACCCGCGGCTTTGGGCATCGACGGCGCTGTAGTGGACAGACACAACGCGCGTACCTTGGCTCTCCAACGCGGCACGAACAGAAGCGAGAAATGTCGACTTGCCGGTCGAATGGGTCCCCGCGACAGCGATCTTGAAGGGTCGCCTGTTCACAGCAGGCTACCTTGGGCGCCGCGTAACACGTCGGCTTCGGCAAGGATTTGCGCACGCTCACCATCAGACAGCGGTTCAAGAAGATGGACGAGCAGTAGCGCTGACATCACTGCGTCGTATGGCGCTGAATGTGCGGCTCCACCGGTCGCCGCAGCAGCGGCGGCCTCGAGTCCTAACGCGGCGCCGAGGTGTTCCAGCCCGTGCTTCTCCTCATTTGGCAACAGTCGGCGTGCGATCCGCAGAGTGTCGAATGCCGCGGTCGGTCTCCAGTCATCAAGGGCCCGGCCAAGCAGCTCAAGTTCGACGCGCACGTTGTGCCCGACAATGGGCAAATCCTCTAACCACATCAGAAGGTCGTCAGCGATGTCTTCGATTTCGGGCGCGGCCGCGACATCTTCCTCCCAGATACCGTGAATGCGCGAGACAGCGGGGGAAATGCCGTTCTTCGGGTGGAGGCGCCAGTGCTTCGTTACGTGGGTCAGTTTGAGACCGTCCATCTGAACGATGGCCAGTTCAACGATCTCGGGTGGCGTCTTGCCGCTACCTTCGACATCGATCGCCCACATGCGGCCAGTCATTCCCAGCCCTCCTCTGCGCGTCCATGCCGATCTGGCAGGTGAGGATAGGCCCTCTCGTGCACCTGATAGCCAAGCGAGTGCTGCATGAAGTAGCGCTGCTGCTCCGTACTGCCGTCGACCAGTATGCGGCCGGCGCCGATTTCTATCCCGGCGACATCGACCCCCGCCAATTGCGCCAGAGCTTCGACGGTGGGCCTGTCCGGTTGGGTGTAGGCGGCCGCGCATATCGCGACCTGCCTTGCCGGGCAGATGTCACAGATCCGTTCAATGCCGAAGTGGCCATTGTAGTCTGGCGTCGCGTGGGCGAACGCGACTGCGCATGACGTCTTGCGGAAGAGCGGGGCGTGGCCGAAAGTCTCGAGGACGCGTCGCTCAACCTCCCGCGGCAAAATCTTGCGCCTCGGCGTGCCGGTATAGAGGTCCTCGACGTCGATAGATCTCAGGTAGCCTTTGATTTGCGCCCGGTGGAAAAGTCCGGTGAAGACAGTGGCATCGGCGAACCTGGCCAACGTTCGTGCCCGGTCAATGTGGGCAGCGCTGTCATTAAGGCCAGCGATCAGCGGACGCCAATACAATATTCGCTTGGTCCGGACCGCGCCAGTGGCAAGCGTCGCAAGCGAAGAAGCCGCGATGTTGCTGTCAACGGGCTCAATGCGGCGGTCGTCGATACCTGACCATGTGACGAGAATCGTCAGCCGAAGATGGCGGAGCCGTTCAAGGCGTTCAACGTCCTCGGGCTCGATCCGCCACCGCGATATTACGAGCACGTGATTCGTGAGTCTGTCCTGATCTAACAGCTCCAGAGTGCGATAAAGGTGATCCTTGACGCCCGGTAGAAAGGGATCGGTCGCTCGGTTGAACACCTGGATCGGCGTTCTGTGCGCACGAAACGCCCAATGATGCGTCAGCAAGTGGACGGCCCGCTCGTCGTCCATGATCAGATGCGGCCGCTTCATTTGGAAGTTGTCGAACAGGTGGCGGACGCAGTAGCCACAGTCCAATGGGCATCCCACCACGTGGTTGAGGCTGAGCCCAGACTTTCTATATTCGACCACGTCGGCAAGCACCGAGGGCAGATCAGGGGGAGCCGGTCGCAGTGCCACATCCATGTTGGTCATGCGCCAGCGTCTCCTGGCCGGGAATGCCACTCTTCGAGGTATGACCAACCCTGACTCTTGTTGAGCCATGGGGCCCATCCCCATCCCCCGGTCTCCTGGCCAACGACCAGGACTCTGGTCTTACCCGAGGTCCAGTCGCCGGTGACGTCCAGAAGTATAGGGGGATTGAAGGCTTCGACCGCGATACCCTGGCGGTCGAAGCCGGCCTGCCACGCCGAGTAGGCCTGGATGAGCTTCGCGTGCATCCGAATCTCCTTCTCGTTCGACGCCATAGGCGGCCCCGGTTTGTTGTTCCGCGATGTACCATAAAGTGAGTCGCGCGTCGAGCGTTTAGTGGAACAGCGCGGAATAACAAGTGTGAGAAGGTGTCCTCACCGCTGAGGCCACGCCCGCCGCCGCGCGCTCCAGCGGCCAGCCATTATTGTGCCATGCAAGCTGCGCGGTGATTTGGGTTGGCATTTAGGTCTCGTCCTGATGCGCGAGTTTCCCGGCCCGATGCCGGGACAGCTCAACGACCCTCATCGAGGGCTGACAGAGATTCTGATCTCTCCTCCCGCCGCTTCGATTGCGGCGTGTACGATGACCCGGACACCAGCCAGGAATTCTCTGGCCTCATTTGTGACGATCGTGCCTGGGACCGGCGCGGCTGCATCGTAGATCTCGGATATGTCGTGCGCCCGCAACGTTGCCGACCCTCGCCCAGCTCGTTCGTAGGCCTCCCGCCATCCTCTTAGCGCATCCGGGACCATTCGCTTGCGCAGGAAACCACGCAGCGCCTCGAACACAGCCATCTTGACGGTCGCCGTCGCTTTCTGGGCCTCCTCTTCGTCCGCAGGCCGACGGGTCCAGCTGTCCGGTGCGTCTAGGAACTTGGAAATCTCCTCCATCAGCCGTTCATGCAAATCCGCAAGCGGTTTCAGGCTGTCGTATTCGTCTAGCTCCATGTTGAACCGCTTCGTCAAAGCTTTGACGCGGGTCCAGTGCTCTTTGTTGAACCCCGGAGATGTTTCCAGGCCCAGCCTTGCCAGCCAGGGCTCGTGAAACTTCCGGCTCGCCAGCTGCACCGCGAACAGAATTCCGGTCGTGTCGTAGATTGGGTGCGTCTCGAGTGGCTCCGGCTCGTGGATTGCCTCGGCGAATGTCTGGAGTAGGCGATCAAGCTCGACTGTGACGCCCCGCGGCAGCTTTCGCGTGGAGATCTGCAACCCGCCCAGCAGGAAGCAGCGCGGCAGAAGTGCCCGCTCAAGTGCGTTGGCGGCCATGGTTCCGAGCGCGTCTCGAAGGGCAGACACGGCATTGCGCACCGATGCCAGCACATGAGTTCGTTTCGCCTCGATGTTCGGAAGATTGGGGCCCTTCACGAGATCGAAGTGGGTGAAGGCGACGGCGAGTTTGTCGTAGTTGCCGCTCGCGGCGACGACGCGCATTACTGAGAGGGGTGCAGCCTGCATCGGCTGCTGTGCGTTGTCGACCAGCAAGATGACGTCGACCTCGCCGAACCGCCGGGTCACTTGGCTTGTGACGCTGGAAGCAGAGTCCGGCGTATGGCCAAGCCCCTGCCCATCAAGAAGCGCAAGTTTCGGATGCTGCTCGACGAAGGTGGGGTAGAGCGGACCAATCACCCGAATACCGTCGACGAGCGGCGTCAGGAGCCGTCCAAAATCCTGCGCGTAGTTGCTAGAGAACCATCGGACCTCGCGGATGAATTCTTCCCTATCCACGCTCTCAAACAGCCAGACGTCGGGCCATCCGCCGCTACGTCGCCGTAGTTCGCCCGCGTCCACAAGGTCGAATCGGTCCAGCATCGCATCGACGATGTCGTGCACGAGATCGCCGAGTTCGCTATCCTCCTGAAGCTCAAGCTGGAGAAACTCCAGCGCATCGTCCCGATCACGCCCGATTAGCCGTGTCACATCCTCGCCGAACTCCACCGACACCTTGGCAAGGCATCGACGGTAGACGCGCTTGATCCGCTCGATGAATGCGATCAGGGCTTTTTGGTTCTGAAGACGCTCCTCGTGCGTCACGTCTTCTTCCTCGGCCGCTTGGGCCGGTGGCTCCTCGCCAAACGACCAGTCGTCACTCTCGTCCTGTTCGCCGCCGACTGGTGACCAGGTGCCGAGGACGTAGCCCATACGAAAGCGCTGATCGGGATGGTTCAGCAGGCGATCGGCTACCCGCGCATCGTCATCGCCGTCCCACATGGCGGTGCAGGCATTGAGCACACATTCCTCAACGCTCGTCTGCACCACGAAGCGGGGCGCGAATGTTACAACGGCTCTGTAGGGACCGTCCGCCAGGATGACCTCTGTGTCGGCGATCGTGGTTTTTGCCGTAGAGGTCGACGGGAAGCGGTCCTCGTCAGGATCCGAACCGATTAGGTGGCGCAACAGCGAGGTCTTCCCAGCGCCAGTTGTGCCGACAAACAGAACGCGACTGTAGCCGTCGTCGTGGCCGGGTAGCCGGATGTGCTCTGCCCTAACTTCCCATGGGTCGGCGGCGAGAGCCGAAAGCTCGTCGTAGAAGGCATCGACGATCGACTTGGCGAATCGCTCTGTGGCATCGTGCCGGCGGGCGCTCGACCACCAGACGTTATCCGCCAAGAGCTCGTTCAGCTGGCCCACGAGACGATCGGCCTCGGCCTCGTCGGTGGTGCCGAGACCTCTGCGGACCTTGCGCCCTGGCCGTCCGCGAGCGTCATTCAGCAGCGGGTGACGGAACGTGACGGACCAGCCGGGCCTGCCACCACTTCGGGATTTAGAGGCGATGTTCGGTGCCATAGGCGGCCCTTTCGTTGTTCCACGTTATTCCGGATACCGCCATGCGAGTCGCGCGTCAAGCGGTACGGAACATCGCGGAACAACAAACTTAGGAAGGCAAGTCCTCGCCGTTGAGGCCACGCCCAGCGGTCGCGCTCCGAGCGGCCCATTTACTATTGATAACAGATTTTTTCGGGACTTCCTGCCGTCCGCGTCCCCTCCCCGGTTTGGCTCCTGTATTGCGCCTGATAACGTCCTTTATCAGGCTCAATGCTCGTGGTAGGAGAGGGGGCATGGAGACCGATTTCGCCCCGAATCCGCCCGCGCCGTTTTTTCTGATCGTCGCCGACTTCGATCGGCGACACTTCTGCGTCGAAGGTCCGATGACCGATGACGGCCCGTGGAAACGCGCCGCCGGCCGTGCCCGGGAGAACGAGCGCCGTGTCCAGTGTGGCCCGGCGAGTTCGGACCGGCGCTCGCTGTCCATGGAATACCAACGAGAGTCCGGTTTTGGTGGTTGCCCGCCGGGCAGCATCCTGAGGCCGCGCGAATGACCGACCAGCTTCCGACCATCATCCCGTCCGGCGCGCTCGTCAGTTCGACCGACACCCATGTAGTGCCGGCGCTGATCGCCGCCGCCGGCGACGCGGCCGGCTGGCGCTACGTCGAATTCTTCGCCGCCAACATCGAGAACCCGCACACGCGCCGGGCTTATGCCCGCGCCTGCGGCCGGTTCTTCGGTTGGTGCGAGCGCCGCGGTCTGGCGCTGATGACCATCCGGCCATTCGATGTGGCGGCCTGGGTGAAGGAGCTGCGCGAGGAGCACTCGACGCCGGGCGTGAAGCAGCAACTCGCCGCCGTACGGATGCTGTTCGACTGGCTCATCACCGGCCAGGTGGTGCCGACGAACCCGGCCGCATCCGTGCGCGGCCCGAAATACGCCGTGGCGGAAGGCAAGACTCCCGTGCTGGACGGCACCGAATGGCGCAAGCTCATCGATGCCATTCCGACCAACACCGTACGCGATCTGCGTGATCGGGCGCTGATCGCCACTCTCACCTATTCCTTCGCGCGGGTTGGCGCCGCGTTGAAACTGAAAGTCGAGGATCTCCGGTCGCAAGGCACCGGTTGGCAGCTTCATTTGCATGAGAAAGGCGGTAAGGAACACAAGATGCCGTGCCACCACGCGCTCGCCGAAATGCTGCACGCCTACATCGCCGCCGGCGGTATCGCCGAGGACCGTAAGGGCTGGCTGTTTCGCACCAGCCCCCGGCACAACGCCGCCGCCTTGTCCGAACAGCCGATGGATCAGAAAGACGGATGGCGCATGATCCGCAGGCGCGCCGCCGCGGCGGGTATCGCGGCGCCGATCGGCAACCATTCGTTTCGCGCGACCGGCATCACGAACTTTTTGGAGAACGGCGGCTCGCTGGAAAATGCGCAGGACATGGCCGCGCATGCGAGCCCCCGAACGACAAGGCTCTATGACCGGCGGAAAGACCGGCTCAAGCAGGCCGAGGTTGAGAGGATAAGATTCTGAAATGGCCTTTCACGAACCCACGGTTTGTTCACGCACGCCGTGTCGACGATCATACCTATACCAGCAAAGCGAATTTCGACTGTGCGTGACGAAGATCGATGCCAGCACCCTCGTTGATAGAGCCGAGAGATGAGGAGTCGCGACGAGTTTTCCTCGAAGACAAAGCGGGCGGTCGAAACTCGCGCCGCCGGACGATGCTCTTTCCGCGGCTGCCAACGGCTGACAGCCGGTCCGAGCGCAGAATCCCCAGACGCGGTGAACAGGATAGGCAAGGCAGCGCATATTCACGCTGCCGCGCCCGGACCGGGGGCCAGACGCTATCTTGCATCCATGTCCCGCGCGGAGCGTATCCACATCGACAATGCGATATGGTTATGCGCGACGCACGCCGATATGATCGATCGCGACGACGTAACATTTTCTGCCGATCAGCTTCGGGCGATGAAGCGCGAGCACGAAGCGAACTGTACCGAAGAATTCCAAAGCGCCACAATGGCGGGAGAGTCCATCCCCGATCTCATCGCCATTGGGCCTGACATCGTTTTTCGTGGTGAAGTCCTTGGCTTCACTAATGCGGAGTTGAGTTTCCATCTGCGGAACTTCGTTGACGGTGACGTTCACAAGCTGATCGCGTTCATCGACCGCTACGAGCAGACCGCAGCCGGCGACCACTACGTTCTCGTGAACTTCCTTGGGAATGGATGGGTACTCGGCGCTAAACCGTCCCTGACCAAAGAGAAAACCGGACACTACATCGTCACATGCCCTGTGCTCCCGAGCGCCGATCGTGTCCGTGCGGTCGATCTTCCGAAGACCTGGGCGCTGTCGGACACTCATGACCTCACGACACAAGGCGGCAACTGGGCAATGGTGTCCGGTCTGGAGGCCCTGCCGCAGCAGGTCAAGACATGCTTATCGCACCAGAAGGGAGAGAGCCCGCTCCATCGACACTTCGGGACGCGGTTCGCAGATTATTACCGTTTGTTTTCCGGTTCCCCGTGGTTTGGGCAAGTCGTAAAGCTGGAAGTTATTCGCCAAGCTGCTATCCCCTACGATGACCCCATCAGCCACCGACAATACACCCCACTCCAATGCGTCGAGCGCGTTTTGGGAATCGAGATCCTCGCCAGTGCACCCACGAAAGGCTGGCTGCCAATTCGCGTCGACCTCGACATCAAGGGCGTCGGGCGGTGGCAGCATGAATTGTCCGTTTGCGTCCCACTGGAACCAATAAGGAGGCGATCCTTTGATGACCTCCTTGCCGGTCCGTCCGGTGTCAGAACGTAGGTTGTGAGACAAGCCTAGGCGGGGCCACAATGGTTAGAATTGGAGCTTTTCGCGTACACAGGGAATTAGGGCTTGGTCGATTCTGTCCCACCCCTGACCGGCAACCGCTCCTCTGTTGTATTGCTTGTCAATCTGCCAAGAGGTGATGCCCCAAAGCCGCTTCTCAATGATATCAATCTTTCCCGCTCCATGATCCACAAAATGGATGCGCCAAAGGCCACTGCCGCTTAGGCCACCAAAGTCCTTTGGCAGTTTCTCCGGGTCGTCGTCTATCGTCTGGAATCGTAACAATGCATTCTTGTCGCTGTGCATCTTCCCTCTGTAGATGACGGCACGCATTGGGCTGACGAACCTGCCTTCCTCGATTACTGGTTTTCCCGAATACTCGGCCACCAATCCGAACATCACATCGACACTATGACCATTGGTCGGTTGGCCGCCTTCGATCCTCCCCCGGTTCCTTTCGATGTTGAGGAAGACGCTTTGAGCGGCGATGGCATCGGCAACTTCGGGGTTCAGGTATGTGAACGCTAGATCAAGGTCCCCCTCTGTCCATTTGTCGCTGCTATGCACGATAATGTGGTGCGCGTCCGCGATATCCACGATTCGTCTCTGTTGCGACCTAGCAATGAGATGCGCCAATCCGATTTCACGAAGTTTGTCGTATTGTTCGGCGACATGCCCGCACGTGAGTATCCCGCGCCGGCCTTCGATGGACACGAGCACACCAGAACCTAGGACCTCGCTCCCGGCCCCTTCCACTCGTTCAACCAACCCTACTGCAAAGTTGGCAAGTTGATCGCGGATTGCGTCCAATAGATCCTCTGCCATGCTTATTAGTTTCCTACCACCACGCTCGGAATGATGATCAGCCACGGTTCACACGATTCTCAGCTTCCTGACGACGCTGCCCTTCCACTTCTTCCCGGAGGCGGCCGGCGAGATCATCGAGCCAGGCGCGAACACGCATAGATAATCCAGGCAGACGTCGGGCTTGCTCGACATCGTCACGACAACGGTCGCTATGTTCCGAAAACGGACCAGCTATCATTTGGCCCATCTGCCGGACACGCTGTTCAAGTTCACCACACACCGCCTGATTTGTCGCATACAGATCGATCAATCCCAAAGCGACGGGCCAAAATCCATCGCGGCCGCCGGTGATCGCCTGACAAGCGGTTAGCGCCTCGCGTTCTCCGCGAGCCGCAAATTCAATTAGCATTGGCGTGTCCGTTGCCAGATCAATTACATTCGGCAGCTGCCACATCACCGACCATCGAACTGTGTCGCCTCCATTGCAGGCAGCCTCCAGGACGGTCATCACTGCGCCGGAGCGATCTAGCTGTGACAACGCCTTCCAAAACTCAAGAGCCGGCATCGAGGTCAATGGATTCCAACGTTCTCCTGACCGGTCATCCCGGATGCATCGATCGAGCAGGGCTAATCCTCGCGCGGCATCCAGTCGAATGAGGCGGCACCCCAATTGATCGGAGTAATAATCGCCGAGATGCCGTCCCAGTACCGGACGCGCCTCAAGGTAGCGCCACGCGAAATTCGCAAGGGGACCGGCTTCCAGCGTCCTATTGAGAAAACGAGGAAACATCAGCTCAGGCAGTTGCGGTCCGTCCTCGAAATCCGGGCCGGCGACCAGCCCCAGAATGTCGACGAAGTGAAGCTCTGACACGTTTTGAACCCACCGCCCGGCGGTCAGGGGATCTATGGCGCGGCTTTCGATCTGGCCTTCTCTTAGGAGCTGCGCAATCCGCACCGCCCCTTCGTCGGGAAGCTCCACGTTCAATGCGCAGGCGAGGATGGTACGTGGACCCAGGACGTTCCCACGCGCTTTAGCGGCAAAAAAGGCCCGCGCCGCTTTCGGGTCTCGCTCGCACCAACCAGATAGATAACATACGACCGCATGCGCGCTGTCGTCGCGGGCACCCAACGCCAGGATGCGTTGAGTGAAGACGCTGGTCGTGTCGCTCCGGCCCAGTGCCTGCCAAAATTGCCCCGCGCGCTGTGCGTCCGTCCGGAGCCATGTCACCAGTTCATCCGATAACAGATCGGGCTGTGCGCAAACCTCCAGCGCCAGGTCAATGATCGCCTGGTCACTTTTGCGGGTCGGGTTCTGAGTGTCATCCAGATCGACGGCCCAGCCTCCGACCCAGAGGCGCATCCGTATTGAAAAGCTCGCCCCCTGCAATCGCGTCAGGAAGGCAGACAGCTCTTCAATCGCTCCCGCATTCGCCTGTGGCCCACCATGTGCATTGTCACGCAGAGCATGACGACACCACTTCATGGCGTCCGCCAGATCGTGCACGTCGAAAATTGTTTCTCCCGCCAGCACGCGATCAATCACTGACCCCAGCAATGGGAGTCCGGCCGAGTGAGCGCGCGAGATGATGGAGGTCAATGCGCGAGGCAGCAGTTTCGCCGCGCGGGAGCAAATTTCAACACGGTGATCCTTTGAGGCCACGTCAAGGAGCACCAAGCATTCGCCGAGATAATTCCATGCGTCGTCCCAGGTCATTTCGGGGATGCGCCCGAGAGGCATCACCGACGTCGACCGCCGCAACATCGTCGAGGACGATAGCGCCAAGGTCTTGGAGAGAGCTTCGATCGCAAGCAAGGCGATAGTGTTGCTGGCAGAGGGAGCCAACATATTTTCCAGCACTGCGAGTCGTCGATCGAGCGTCAACGGAATCTGCGGATGAAGGGGGGCGAACGCCTCTTTAAGCAGGCCTGATGCACTGCTCGACCAATTTTCACTTTCGGCTTCGGCCAACAGAATCAGACACTCAAATGCGATACCGTTCGCCGCTGTCCGAAACAAAATCTCTTCGATCGCATGGATGATGTCACGACGTGCATCATCTTGAATCTGCCGCCGCTGTTCCACGCTTTGGGCCATGAGGTGCCGATGCAGCAGGGCGCCCACCTTCCGACCTTCCACCGTCGCGGCAAAACTGAACAAGTTGGAATTGGCGATGACGCCATCGATCGAGGTGAACGGCCCCCCGGGACCGAGCAAATTGTCCCAAAACTGCCGCGCTTCCTGGCTGTCGACCTGGATTAGGCGGCGCAGGAGACGGCGCCTCGCCGGTTCGGGAAGACTGACAAAGCATGCTTGTAGGGTCGCAGTGCGCCCCCTCATGAGTTGCGCTGCCAGAAGGTTTGCCAAGGGCGGCGGGACGACTTCCGCGTATGCCCCGTCCATCCGGACGAACCCCGAGGCAACCAGACGATCCAGCGCATTCAAAACCAAGTTGGCGTCGATGCCAAAGTGCGAGCAAACAGCCAGCGCTTCCGACACCACATCCCCGCGGACACCAAGGTAAAGCAGCAAAGCAATAGGTCGAAGAGCTTCAAACTCAACAAGCCCAAGCCGCCGTTGCGCCTCGCCCTCAAATTCCTTGGCGACCTGCTCCAAGAAGGAGCCCCCATCGAGACGAAGCGTCGCACCCACGTGCCCGGCGGCCAGAAGCACGCCAGGCACACCACCGGCATTGTCGATCACCCAGGATTCAAGGCTGTAATCGAGCTTGACGTTCGCAGCCCTCAGTAGCTTCTGGCTGTCAGTTTCGTCGAGGGGCAAGAGGGAGAGCCGACGCAACCGAGGATCGCGTCCGAAGCCAAGTGTGGGCGCGTCGGCGGCCGTCGAGACGCAAAGGATCAGCTTCAAACCCTCCCGCGTGACGGCCGCTCGGGCGAGGTGTTGGGCAAATTCGAAACCGGGCTCGTTTATAAGCGCAATCACAGTGCGCCCCGGCGATTCCAGCCGGCTCAGAGCCTCTATATCGGGTGCTTGGCGTTCCAGCGCCTCAACGAAACCGGTATCCCAGTCTCTTGTGGCCTCCAACGCCACCCGCGTCTTTCCCATCATGTGTGTCCCGGTGAGGACGATCACACAGACGGTTGGGTCCGCTATCCAACCCTTCAGTTTATCGACAACCTGATCGCGCCCGATGAGAGGCGCTTCGGGGAATGCCTCCACATGCCGGTGTGTATCCCAGCTTTCACCCCACGTCCGAAACGCCGCTGTCGCGAAAAAGGCGGAACGTAGATGGGGCAGGCCGTTGAGCATGGCGGCGACGTTGCCAGCGCCAACGATGCCAACGCGAACCCGCTGCTCATCGGCACCGACCAAAACGGCATTCCTCAGCTGATGGTGATGGTTCGGTGTAAGATCTACGTTCGTGAAAAAGACGTACGAGATGAGAGACTTGTCCGTCCGCCGCTCGACATCGGCGATGGCCCCTTTTAAGTCGCTGCAAAGGTCGGACACAATCTTACTGCGCGCGCTCTCTGCTACATCCCTTTTTTTGTATTGAAAGACGTTAAGGCCGGCGCTGAGAAATTGTCCGTTCCCGAACGATGTTCCCGATAGGTCGCCCTGCCACTCCGCATCGATACCACCATCTGCGACGAATACGCGCTCGGTGAAGACCGGTAATGATTGAACCCCATCCCATGTCACCGCCCATGCGATGCTGTTGCACAGCCGGGCAAACCGATCAGCGTTCCACGACGAGACCTCGCGCTCGATGTATGCCGCGCCGATGTCTTCGCCGTGGACTAGGGGCATTTCACGACCGATGTGGCGGCTCGCGCCCATACGCCCCCCTTTTCCGGTGACCGCAATCGAGTAGTCCGCTCTGTATCGGTATTGCTAATCGAACAGCCTCCCAACTGTCTGCGAACGGCGCGACCGCTTGCTGGCGCTGCGCTGCGTCCCCGCTTTACTGGTCGAAAGCTGTTCAACGATGGCGTCGAGTTTATCACGTTCCAAACCCAATTGATCGCGAAGACGCTCCCTACCCGTTTCGTGATGGAGTTCGGCACGCCGCTCATTTGATCACGATGGGTCAAATTTGCTGAACCTTTCCATCGTGGCTCACCTGCAAAATGGGACCGGCCAATTCGTACACGGTTGATGTCCGGTCGAGTGCGCTCAATTTGGCCTTCCAAAGGTCCGACTCGAGGATTGTGACCTGGACTGTCTGATGGCTGCCCTCGGCGGAAAATCCTGCATCAATATTCATGCCGCCTCTATCAGTCAGAAGGTAGCGGGCGTGAAAATCCGCGCCTCCAACCTTTTCTTTCCAATAATACAACACAATCGACATTTCGTCCGGAATGACACCACGAAGCCAACGTCCAATGTTGGGTTCGATTAAATTCATCGGTTTGCCGTAAGGATGGTCCGCGATATGAATTTCGCAACGAAGGTGGGTTTGACCATTGGCCGATAAGAGCAACAGCGCTTCGTGAAGCGTTTCCTTGCATTTCGAATCGTCAAACTTAAAATATTTGTCAACGAAAAGAATGGTGTTGGCTGTCCGGAGTAGGGGTGCCATCGCCCCAGCCAAAGCAGTGCCGACGCGCGGAACTTCCCAGTTTCGAGGCGAGATCATTAAGGGATGAGTTTCATCTACCTCGTCGGCTCGGAGAACGAACGGGAGACCCTGAGGATTCTCCTGGGCGATAATTGCGTGGAACGGATCGATCGCATGCTGTGTCACCGCGTTGCGCAGCCAGTCAAGTTCCGCGGAGAAGGGGCGGCCGGAACGGATGGTCTTGGATGTCCGGGACCGAGCCAGTATGTCTTCAACGCGTTTGCGGTCGATCGGCTTCAGATGAGCGGAGGCATCATAAGCCATCCTGAACCAGGCTTTTGGGAACAGGGAAAGCAGCCTCCCACGGTCGAAGCCGAATTGCTCCATCAGATATAGGCAAGTCTTCCAATCGGCGACTACGGCCTTTGGCTCAACCGCATACTCGAAGCGCATCAGAACAGTTCCCTGGCGCGCTCTTCAAAGAACCCTTTTGGCCATTGGTCCAGGAACTCGCCGTCGCGATCGACCCGTAGGGCGCGAAATTGGACTCCGTCGTCCGATCCCTCGACATAGATCACGGATATGTCGTTCGGTTCGAGACCGGTTACACCGGGCGGTAGGTTCCCCTCGGAGGTTTCGCGGATTCGGCGCAGGAGGCGGAGGATGATGTGTTCACTATGCGTTTCGATCAGGAGGGACTTGCTGGGATAGAGGCTCACTTCCGACTGGATCGCGCGGACGAACAGGTCCCCGAGGCCGACCTGGATGGCCGGGTGGACGTGAAGCTCCGGCTGCTCAATGGCGACGATCCCGCGGTTATGACGAAGGCAGCCAACGATCACCGGGACCATCTGCGATATGCCCACGCCTACGTCACGGGGCGCAACGATGATGCCCTTTTCGAAATCCCGGAGGGCGATCTCGGTACGGGACTTGAGGGTCGCGTAAAGCTCCTGCAGATCGCCGAGATCGTCCTCAGTCAGGCCCCGATCGAACAACTGGTGAAATCGGCTTGGAACGGGAATTTCCTTGAATTCGATTTTCTCAAGACGGTATCCGGTCCGTAGGCGCTCGTCGCCGGACAGCCAGGCGTTGACCTCCTCCAGCAGCTTTCCGGACGTGTCGGTGTAGAGGAGATCCCAGGCTGCTAACCCTTGCGCCCAGCGCGTTTCGTCCGGCGATAGTCGCGGGCGGTAGCTGCGGCTCGGAATCTCACGCAGGGGGCCGATATAGGTCATCGCCGACAAATAATCCCGGACGATTCGGACAGGTCCAAGGACAAGCTCATCCAGTAGCCGGCTGAGCCCGCGCACACGCGGCGTCTTGCTTTCCAGCTCAAATTTCTTGACGTCCGGGTCCCTTAGATCGACGTTCAATTCGCGGTCAATCTCCGGAATGGAGCCCATCAGGGTTTCGACGGCGATTCGGAAAAAGTCGTCTGGAGTGTCTGACGTACTCCGACCCAGGCCAACCTCCCGACCGAGTTGCGCCACCTCAATTTCGACGGGCGAACCAATCGCGACCTCATCACCAGCGAGTTCATCGTCCACGTCGGTAATTGCCGCGAGCAGCGGATGCGCAAAGTTGATATCGGTGAGTTGTGCGCGGCCAGTCTGCGGAGGCGAAGATATCGTCGCAATACCCATGCCATCGATCTCGACCGCCATCACAGCGACATAGGGACCTTGGATCAGGTCGCTCCAGCGCACCTCAAGCGACAATCCGACTTCCTGGACGATGGTATACATTTTAAGTTCAGAATTCTCGCCGACGAGATAGCGAACTTGCAATTCTTGAAACTCGACGTCGTTGAGGCTGCCGCCGGAATTTAAGGGGAGCCGCTCACTTCCTTGTTCCTCTCCGAGGTCGATTGCGAGCCTTATGCAGATGGGTAGCGCCAAATCGTGGTTATGCACTAGGGTTGCGAAACCACCCAGATCGATTAAGCCACCCGCGATTGTCTGGTCTGGATCGGCGTTTTTGCGCTCGAGTATCTCGCGCAGGTAATGCAGGGATTGAAGAATCGTGCTTTTCCCAGCGCTGTTGGGACCGAACAGCAGTGTGATCGCGTTCAGATTGATTACCTGCGTGGCGCCGATCCCCTTAAAGTTCTCGATCTCGATACGACTGAGGCGCATGGCGGTGTCCTATAGTTCGCCGCGAAAGGCGCGCTGAGAGAGGGATGAGAAAAGCTCAGCGCCATTCCCGATTGGCGTCACCATTTTTTGGACAAATTCATATGTCTTGGTCAACGCTTTCGAAAACATCAGTTGTTGGTCGATTGGCGGCAGCTTAATCTTTAGCTTCCGGATAATCCCGAGGTTCAAGCCGTCCATGATTGCGCCCTTATTCGATGACCTAATTTGCTCGATGACCAACGGGTCCGAATGGATTGCAAAAGAGAGAAACTCAGGGACAACCTTGGTCAAATCGCAGGTTATCGATGCTAGGTGCTTGGTAGTGATGGCTTCAGGAATATCCTCGGGCACGACAGCCGATCTACCTGTAGTTCCCATGATCGTTATGATTACGTCTTTCGGGTAGACCCGATATCGGCGGAGTTCCTCATACTTTTCCAGAGTTACGAAGCGGCGCTCGGCCCACATGAACCTGTTCTTGACGGCATTGTCGATGCCGAGGACCGCGATGCCTTCGTCAACAAATTCGCTGTGCAGCAATGCGCTTCCAAATGGCCCTGAACGGATTGAACCCCGACAATCAGCGGCGAGGCTTTCGATTTCCGTTGGGTTCCATTTATGAAAATTAGGATGCTCCTTGCCTACCGTGCGGAGGTAAACCGATCGGAGGAAATCATCCGCCAAGATGATGGCTTGTTCGCGTTTACGGCGGATGGCATCCGCCTTGTCGAGGATCGCTGCGATCCGACGTTGTTCTGTCCGAGGGATTCTTGGAAAAGGCAAAGACTTCAGTAGGTCTAGTTTGATCCCTTTTACCGTTGCGCCCTGTGCCCGGCTTTCCAAGAAGGCGCCTTGAGACAACATGAAATGCAGAAGGAAACGCTGATCAACCTCGCCAGTTGGCAAAAGGGCCTTCAAATCCTGATTGATCGCAAGATCTATGGTGTTGATCGCAGCCTTTCCTACCGCCATGCGCGTCGGAACGATGACAGAACCAGCGGGAATAACGTTTGTTGCCGACTGACGAATACCTTCTTGAGTGATGCTTTCTTCGGTCTCTGAGAGCTCCGTGGATTTGAAATCCTTCACAGTGGCCCAGCGAATATCACCGCTCCAATACTCAGGTACGGTGCGGCTGGGTGTTCCGCCGCCACGGATCGCAATAAGTTCACCAAGCGGAATCGTTCTCATCATCCGACCAGTTCCTCCAGCTCGGAGAGGTCCGATGCGATCTCGTCGTTCAGTTGCTTCATGCGGTTTAGAAGGACCGCCGGGGGATCATACGTCTGAGCCACATGATTCCTGACTTTGTATTTGTTCAATGACAGATCGTAATTCGCCTCACGGATTTGCTGAGCGGGGACGAAGAAAGCCTTCCTAGTCCTATCGGTATCCCGCCTAGGGTCCCGGTTGCGCCATGCAGCCAAGCAGTCCGGAAGATCATTGGCTGCGATCGGATCGCGCTTGTCATCCAGCGAATAGCCATCCGCCTCCACATCGTAGAAGAACACGTCATCCGTGCGCCCTCCCTTGGTGAACACCAGAATGCCGGTCGATACCCCTGCATAGGGTTTGAATACCCCACTTGGCAGCGAGATCACGGCTTCTAGCTGGTTCCCGTCCATCAACAGCTTGCGCAGCGCGACGTGGGCGGTAGACGACCCGAACAGAACGCCATCGGGCACAATCGTCGCCGACCGGCCGCCGATCTTAAGCATGCGAAGGATGAGAGCCAGAAAGAGAAGCTCGGTCTTCTTGGTCTTCACCTGACGCAAGAGCGAAGCATGAACGTCCTCGAAATCGAGGCTACCCTTGAAGGGTGGATTGGCCAGGATGACGTTGAAGCCGCCGGCCGCAGCTTTCGGGAATTTGTCGGTGAAGCCGGCGCTCAGCGTGTCCTGATAATGGATGTCGGGATCATCGACACCGTGAAGCATCAGGTTCATGGCTGCGATGCGGAGCATCGTCGCGTCAAAGTCGAACCCATGGAACATGGCGCTGCGGATATGATCGCGATGCGCTTCCAGCAGATCGCCGGTGTAGGTCTTCTCTGCCTTCCCGGTTTCGGGATCGGTTTCCTCCAGCACGCCCTCGGGCGACGTGTAGGTCTCAAGAAGGTATTGCATTACCTGAACTAAGAAGCCGCCAGTGCCGCACGACGGATCGCCGATCACATCGGTCGGCTTTGGGCCCAGCATGTCTACCATCAGGCGAATGATGTGCCTTGGGGTGCGGAATTGTCCGTTGATACCCGCGGTGGTCAGCTTGCTCAGCAAATATTCGTAGAGGTCGCCTTTCGCGTCGCCCTCGGTCAGCGGCAACTGGTTGATCATGGTAACGGCCTTCACCAGAAGGCTCGGTTTCTGGATCATCAGCTGCGCGTCTTTCATGAACTCTGCGAAGGCGGTGCCACTCGTTGAGGCCTTCCTGAAATGCGGGAATACCTTGTCACGCACCAAAGGCAGCATCGCCTCGGCGCCCGCATGGCGGAATTGCGACCAGCGGAGGTGCTGCTCGTCGTCCGAGAAACGCCGCTGGAATGATTTCCCCGTCCGCTTCAGGCGATTGTCGTCGCGGGTTTCGTTGATATCGAGCAAGCGGGCAAACATGAGGAAGGTGATCTGTTCGATCACGGTCAGGGGGTTGGTGATCCCGCCCTGCCAAAACTCTGTCCACAGCGCATCAACGCGGCGCTTAAGCTCCCCAGTGATCATCGGTTGTTCGTCCTAGCGGAAGTTTCTGATTTGTCATTCGTCGCCCCGGCCGGGGGTGCGAAGACCCCGAGGATGTCGAGAAGATCGTCGATCTCGTCCGGTTTCTCGAAGACGCCATCCAAACCATCGGCGTCCACGACTGTGAAGGGTTGCTCATACAGGCGATCGAGCGTGATCGACCCAAAGCGAGCAATGTGATTCTGGAGAAGGCCCAGGAAGCGGGTTTGCTTCGCGGTCAAGGTGGTATGCTTGAGGGCAAACTCTGAGAAACGGGCCGCGACCGCATCCGGGGCCAGACCGACGATAGACCGGATGGCGAAATCCAACGGGACCGCTGTTTCGGCGAAAAACTCCTCAAGGACGCCACGGCTGGTGTCCGGACTTTGAACCAGTACGAGAGAAACCAGCGCCCGAATGTCGTCGTCCGATACCGGTTCGACGGCTCGAATTTTTTGGAGCGTCGGGTTGGTCTCGAAATGGCGCTTGAGCTCGGCTTCGACCACTTGCTGGTAGGCTTTCATATCAATGGTCTGGATGGTCGTCAGGCGTCGGGACGTCTGGACACCGGCCATGTCCTCCGTGACGTCGATCACTTTCGCCGGGAGCGGTTGTGCACCCTTCTTATCCCGGTGATGCATGATCTCCCGCAGCGGCCGGCGCACGGCTTCCAAGCCCTCGACGGTCACCGCCTGCCAAAACTGATCCGACCGGACCTGCTTTATGACCTCGGCCTTCTCACGGACCGGATTGAGGTGCATCTGGAGCGCGGAGAGGCGATCGAGCAGGTCAATCTTGAGGTCGTCAACGGCGCCTGACCGTCGCAGAACGGCGATCTGCATGCGGACCATCAGAAGATCGAGCGCATAGGCGTCGCCGTGGCCGCGGATATTCCGCCACTGCATCAGCGGGGCGATCGTCTGCCGCAGCATCGCGACTGTCGCCGGCGCGAAGGCCGTGAGGGTGGCGGGGGCCGACACCGAGCGCTTCTCCCGCCATTTCTCGCGAACGGCGACGGACTCCTCGGGCAACGCCTCCAGATCCTTGGCGATCAGGTCGATCACGGTGTCGAAGACGGCTGGCTCACTCTGCTGGAGAGCCAACTGCGCGAGCGTGAGACGTTCCTCGAACACCAACTGCAAGAGGGATTTCGCCTGGGTCGGCTCGGCGGGCCGATAGCCGGTCTCGAAGCGTTCGAAATTTCCCCAATGATCGAAGATGCGGAAGATCGCCTTGTTGGCTCCTGGGCCAAACAGATTCTCCCTCAACCGGGTGCCTCGGCCGATCATCTGCCAAAACTTGACCGGTGACTTCACGGGCTTCGCGAAGACGAGGTTCAGAATCTCCGGAATATCGATGCCGGTATCGAGCATGTCCACGGAAATGGCGATCGTGAGTTCGTCGTTCGTACCATCCCCTTTGAAGTCGTCGATCAACTGTTCGGCGCGCGGATCGTAGTTGTCGATCACCTGACAGAAGCGGCCGCCATATTGTGGATACATCTCATCGAACATTTGACGCATGAGCACGGCGTGCTGATGATTCCTGGCGAAGATGATGCTCTTTCCTGGCAACTGACCAGTGGCCTCGCGCAGCCCGTTTTCCATCAGGTTCCGAAGGATCGCGCGATTGGTGTCTTTGTTGTAGATGATTTTGTCGATCTGTTCCGACGAAAAATCGTACTGAGACGGATCTTCGCCCTGATCCTCAAGTTGTTGAATCTGCTCTTTCGTGAGGATATCCAAACGGATTCCCTCGCGCAGAAATTGTGTCGTATGCTCAAATACTTCGAACGGCACCAGCCATCGCTGCTCGATCGCCTGTTCGAGATCATAGTTGGCGGTCGGAGTTTGTCCCTCGCAGCCGAACAGATCGAACGTGTTGTGCGCGACATAATCGACCGGCGTCGCCGTCAGACCGACCTGGAGACAGTCGAAATAGTGAAACATGTCCCCGTAGACATTGTAGATGCTTCGGTGAGATTCATCCGCGATGATCAGATCGAAGAACCCGACATCGAAGGACTGATAAACTTTCTGCATGGCGGGATAGGTCGCCAGGAAGACGCGTTCCGTTGCGGAACTGTTCACTCGCGAACTGACGATGCGTATAGGTTCTGACGAAAAATCGCCAAATGCGTTCTTGGCCTGTTTGCGGAGTTCGCGCCGATCACACAGGAAGAGAACGCGTTTGACCCATCCAGCCCGGATCAGAAGATCGGCCAGGGCAATGGCGACTCGCGTTTTTCCCGTGCCCGTTGCCTGAACAACCAGGGCTTTGCGATGGCCGTTTGAGAAGCGCTCCGCGACCCGCTTGATGGCTTCGATCTGATAAAGCCGGTTTACGATTGCTTCGTTGACCTCAAGTGAATTCAGCGGCTTTCTGGCGGCGCGTTGGAAATTCACGAGGTACTGAAGGCTGTCTTTGGAATAGTAGCCGAACAGCTTCCGAGGCGGATAACCGAGGGCATCGTCCCACATCCAGATGTCGTATCCGTTTGTATAAAAGATCACCGGGCGATGGCCGTGCTCTTTCTCCAAACCATCGGCATAGAGTTTCGCCTGCTGCCGTCCTCTTTCGGGGTCAACCGATGTTTTCTTCGCCTCGATGACAGCAAGAGGATTACGGTTGTCATCCCACAAGACATAGTCGGCGTAGCCAAGTCCGGACGTGGTCGGTTGATGCTTTACCTCGACTTCTTTCCCGACTTCCTCGGTGCTGGCGAGGCCCTGAGCGACATTCCACCCGGCCGTCGCGAGAAGGCTGTCAATAATGCGCGCTCTTGTGGTCGCCTCATCGAATGCCAGCAAGTTGGCGGTCGCTGCCCCAGAAATGGCCAGGGCCTGGATTTCCTCGATTCGCTTTTCAGCGGTCGCGGCAACCCGCCGAGCCTCTTCCAGATCACGCAAAAGCGCATCCATCTGCGCCTCTTGCGCGGCGAGCTTCTCCAGAACCTGGCGCTTCTCGCGCTTGAGTTGGCCTTTGGTATCGTCGTCACCATCCGTCGACGTCTGCTCAAAGGCCGGGATGGCTTTGGCGTCGCCTTTCCCAAATCGAACGAACATCCAGCGGGCGAGGTCGAAAGCCTCTTGCAGCAACCATAGAGCGTTCCGCGTTGTCGCCGGTTCGCCGTGGGCGGCCTTGTTGCCGTGAATGCGGAGTGCATGCAGCTTGTCGAGCACCACCTTCGGGGTGATGGCCTGAAACGAATCGTTCGTAAGCAGGTCTACGAAGGCGGTCTGAGCGGGCTTCGGGAGGCTCAAATCGCGATAGATATCCTTGGTGAGGTTCTCGGCGAATAGCCGAAGTTTCACCAGGGCGCTTGCCGGATCGGCATGAGCATATGCCTCCGCGAAGCCGCCAAGGGCCGCAAGCTCCTGCCAATTCGGGCGGAGGAATTCGAAATTGCGAGATTTCACAGCATCGCCTCCGAAAGGGCGACGTTGAATGCATCTCGGTTTTTGACGACGACCGGGGCTTCGCGCGGATCGTCAAACCGATCAGCCACGTCAAGCCGGAGGCGCTTGCAAAAATAATAGAGCATCGCCCGGCGCACGGGCACGGCGACCTCGCCGTCCGTCATGGCGAAATCTTGAGCGACGATCTCCTGTTGACTTAAGCTGAGTTGGGGATTGGGGCACAATGAAACGGTGAAAAGCTCGGTCCAGAATGGATCTTCCGACGATTGCGCACCTGGTTCATCGACTGATCGTGTGTCCAAACAGCGAGACACAATGAAGTCTTTGAATTTGTTGTCGATGTGACAGAGTGCCCGCACGTGCCAACGCAGACCATCGCTTCCAAAGGCATGGGGCGTAATACGTCGCCAGACCGGCTCCGGTCGAGTCGTACTCATGGATTGGTATAGAACTTCTACCGAACGGTTGCCGCGCACACATCCCAACAGTGAGCGAAGGACGTCGGCGTCAATCTGACGCTGAGGGATCGGTAGCCTTTCGGCCTTTCGCGCGGTTACACCCCAAGCATCCACGCCAGGCTCGTCCAGCCCGGTCGTCCTTAATCGTTCGAGGTATGCGTCCGCATCCAAGGTGATGAACTTCGGGCGAAATGCTTCTGACGCAAAGTACCGCTTCTGGCTGCGATCATACCGTATGTTTTGAGGGGCTTGCTCTTGGTAGAGGGTTAGATCTTTCGATGCCTGTGGGACCGAAACGCCGAACTCCTCGACGATGTCGGAGCGGTTGACGCCACCTTCCCAATATAGCCTGAATTCGATGAATTCGAGTCGGCGCTCGATCCCCCATCGAATTCCTTTGGTGTCGGTGGTCATGACGTCCTCTCGGCTCGGCCCCAATGGGGAATATTTCGTGATCCATCGTGTTTGTATACGGACAAATTCGTGGGGTCAAGCGCATTTTTCGGATTTCTCGCGGCCAGCGAGGTGCGGCAGGTGGGTTGCCGTCCGGGACAGAGCTGACGGCTTGTCGGGCGCGCGGTATCCGCATCCTGACGCCTTATTTTGGGGTCGTCGCGAACGCGGGCGCCGATTCCGCCGCGCCCGGATCGGCGCGGAAACGGGGGATGCTTCGGTCATCAGGACGAAGACCCGGCCCGCCTTTGGACCCTGGCGACCGAAAGCCCCCCGACTAATTCCATCAGGCGCGACATTGGGCCTTATCGCGCGTGAGTGGGGAAAAGACCACGAATTCAAGTGGTTTGGCGTGTGTCGCCCGCGTTCGATCGGGAATTCGGCGTCAGAACCCGGATTCGGCTTTCGCCCCCGCTTTCGAACCGGTCTGAGTGACCGCGAAGCCGTGCGTTTCGGGGCACTTTCATCCGACCGGAGGCTTATTTCTCAGGGTGGCCGACAGGTCGCGGAACGCGGCGGCGCCACCGCGTTCCCACATCCTGACAAGCCGGCGCGCGGCCCAGCGGCGGGATGTCGGCAGGCCCCAATCGACGTCGCCAACGCCTTCGATCATGGTCGCGATGTCGCGTTTATGCTCGTCCACCGCGGCGTTGAACCAGGCAAGCAGCGGCTCGACGGGATCGCCCGGATCGGGGGTGTGTCTGGTCATGACGACGGTGAAGGTCACGCACTGCCGGGTCAACAGCGCGTTGACCGCGCGCGCGGCCGGTGTTGGCTTATCGAGCACGTCGAGCGGATTCCAGCCGATGTAGCCCGCGACAACCCAGGCCGAGCGGTGGAATCCCCTTGGCCAGCGCCGGAAATCGATCGTTGTCCAGTCTTCGGGTGCGTTTGCCCACCACTCGATTTCGGCGGCTGTCATCATCGCGGCGAGGTCGGGAAGCGACGAGGTCGTCATGGCGCGACGATATCCCGGAACGGCGCTCGCGCATCCCCACCCTGGCAAGCTGAAGGGCTCACGCGGGTAGGACGAGAGAATCGACGTCGACAGTGTCGATCACGATGCCGGGATATCGCGCCTGGCTTTGGGTTGGTGGAGACGGCGGCGGACATTGGCCCTCAAGGCATTTTTCACGTCCTTGTCGGTGCGCGAGAGGTCAAACCAGTCCGGGTCGAAGTGACCGCCGCACCATTGTTTCATATCGGCGTGCTCCGGATCGTTCCGGTCGGCCATGATGGTCAGGAACCGCTGGTAGCCGCCAAAGCCGCCGACATCCTCGGGGGGACACGCGCGGGCGCCCGAGACACAGGTACCGGCCGTGGGGGCAGCGTCCAACGCGAGGAATTGTTCGATTTCGACGGTATGACGCCAACAGTCGCCGAAGTCGTAGAGGTAACTGAATGGCGCGACACCGCCGCGGCCGAAATCGAGCAGACGCACTTCACGCTCGTCGAAGACCTGGGGGCCATCCTGGAAATCACCCTCTTCCAAAAGCTCGGGGTCTCCGTATCGCAGGCCACCGATATTGAATTCGTGCAGGTGGCAGTTCCACCAGTTGAACGCGGCCTGGATCACGAGATGAAGCTGCCCCAGGTGCCAGGTCCAGGGGATGACAAGTTGTCGCCAAACCGCCGGCTCGATCTCGGGCAAGGTGACCCGGATCTGTAGCGCATTGGGTTCCTTGTAGAACATGGGATGAAATGAGCCCGGCCCATCCGCCGGCGTCAATCCTCGACGCGCCACCCGCGTGGCCGCTCATGACTTCGGCGTCGAGCATGCTGGCTCCGCGCCGCCGATCCTGTGCCAGACAACGGGAATAACGGCGCTACCGCTTGCGCCCGCCGCGCCACAAGGGTGCGTCGCGCCGCGCGCTCCCGTGCTTCGCACGCCCTTGTCCCGCGCCGGCTTCGCGGTTGCCGAGGTATCAGGCGGCAGAGCAGAACAAAAACGGAACTTGGTGTGTTGTCTCCCTGCTGGCCGGTCCCAGAAGGAGCACGGAGCGATGAGCGAACAGGACAAGGACATCGAACGGCTGAAGGCCAGCGTGAGCTGTGCCGTGTTGCTGGAACGACTACCGCCGGTGTGGCGCCTCGACCGCGCGGAAAGCTCCCGCGCCAGCTTGAAATATCGTCGCGGCGAGGGGGAAATCCTGATCGTCAATCACGGCGGCCGCGGCTGGTGGGACCCGCTGAGCGACGCCAAGGGCGACATTTTCAACCTCGCCCAGCACCTTGAATCCGGCCTGACCTTTCCGGAGGCGCGGCGCATGTTGTGCGCCTTCGTGGGGATCGCGCCCGCGTTTCCCGAGGTACTCCGAACCCGGCGGACGCGGACCGCACCGGCCCTCGCCGCTGCTGACCGGTGGGAGAGATGTCGGCCTCTGTCGCGCGGCTCACCGGTCTGGCTCTATCTCGTCGGGCAACGCGGACTGCCTGACGCGGTCCTCATGGCGGCGCACGCGGCCGACACCGCCCGGGAAGGCCCGCGAGGCAGCGCGTGGTTCGCGCACAGGGGTACGGCGGGCTGTCTGACCGGCATCGAGATGCGCGGCATCGATTTTCGAAAATTCTCGGCGGGGGGCGGCAAGACGCTGTTCCGCCTGCCGGGTGGCCCTGGCCTTCTGCCCCGCGTCGCCGTTTGTGAATCGGCGATCGACGCGTTGAGCCTCGCGGCGATTGAGCAGTGCCGTCCCGACACGCTGTATGCCGCGACCGCCGGTGGCATGGGCCCGGCGACGGTCGCGGCACTCCAACAGACCCTGCTGGATTCCGCGAGCGATCCGGCCGCCGTTCTGATCGCCGCGACGGATGCCGACACCGCCGGCCGCCGTCATGCCGCCCGCCTGGAAGTTTTGGCGGTTGAGGCCGGCGTGCGGTTCAGCATGCTCCTTCCGCCGGACGGGGTGAATGATTGGAACGACGCCCTGCGGGCGGTGACCCCGCGGAAGTAGCGCCGGATCTCGTCCAGCACTCCCCCCGCCCTTCTCTCCCCTGCCCTTTCCCGGCTGGTTTTCCCGTTTCTGACAGGAGAAAGCAAAACCTGGGGAAACCAGAAAGGGGAATCATGCCAATGAATATGAAATAAAATTTCCTACCGCATCGCCGTCCGCCCGCCGCAAGGGATCGGCCGATGGCCTCGCGCGAGAGGCGCGCCCTTGCCCCGTTCGGCCGGGACGCGGGGCGGGATGGGTGTTCCAGAAACTCATGAAGGACACCCCGATGAGCACCACAACCAGATCAATGAATCGGAGCCACAACAATAATCGCGTGCCGCGCGACCACTATCAGGAGGTCACCGATCGTGTCATCGCGGCACTTGAGGCGGGCACACCACCCTGGCGCAAGCCGTGGGATCCAGACAAGGCCGGTGGCCCGGCGATGCCGCGAAACGCGGCGACCGGTCAGCGCTACCGGGGCATTAACGTACTCACGCTTGGGATGTCCGCACAGGCCTTCATCAGCGGCGATCCGCGTTGGGCGACTTACAAGCAAGCTGAAGACCGGGGCTGGCAGGTTCGCAAAGGCGAGCGCGGCACGACCGGGTATTTTTTCAAGCGGCTCGAACTGCGCGACGATGCAAAATCCGACGACAGCGAAGACGCGGTGCGGCGAATTCCACTGCTGCGCTCGTTCACCTTGTTCAACGCCAGCCAGATCGATGGCATTCCGGCTTACGTGCCGCCCACCATCGAGGAAGCGCCGTGGCGTGCGCCGGAAGCGGCGGAAATCATTGTCGCCAACAGCGGCGCCATCGTCCGCTTCGGCGGCGACCGTGCGTTTTATTCCCCGGCGACGGATCACATTCAGATGCCGCCACACGCGGCCTTCGCGACAGCGGAACGATTTTGCGGGACGCTGATTCATGAGGCATCACACTGGTCCGGTGCGCCGTCTCGGCTCAATCGCGATCTGCATAATCGGTTCGGCTCGCATGAGTATTCCCGGGAAGAATTACGGGCCGAGCTTGGTCAGATGATGGTTTGCGGTGAACTCGGAATCGCAGTCTCCGACGACGAATTCTCCAACAGCGCCGCCTATCTCTCCTCCTGGCTGGAGAAGCTGCGTTCCGACCGCAAGGAGATTTTCCGCGCCGCGGCGGATGCGCAACGAATCGCCGATTACCTGCTCGCCTTCCATCCTGATTACGCACGTCAGGCTGGCCCGCCCGAGAGCGTGCCGGCCGCCGATGATGGTGAGGCCGCCGGCGAACTGGAGCCGATGCGCGCCGCGGCGTGAGAGCGTCCGGCTGACCGGACCGGTTAGTCCCCTTCCCTTCCGTTCAACCCGACGGCGTTCGGCTCGACCGCTTCCACGCGGCCGGAGCCGCGCGACCGCTCGCGCGAGGAAATCACCATGACCGAAGAGACCATACTGTCAGCCGCCAACAGCGAATTCACGCACAGCCTGTTCGACACCACCGGCGCGTTGGGTTGGCATGCTCCCACGCTGACCACGGCTTCGGACGCACTCGAATCCGATGAGACCGAGGTTGATGATCATATGAACGAAGGCGGTGATACGCCGCCGCCGGGGAGCGATCCGTCCGCGCGTGGGAGCAACTTTCATCTCGACGGCGACCGGACTCTCGCTCGCGGCTGGGCGGCGCGGGCACGCGACAACATAACCGCGATCACCCTATCGAAGACGCTGGAACAGTCGGGCCGGGCACCGTCCTCCGACGAGCAGGCCCAATTGCTACGCTTCACCGGCTTTGGTGCGACCGACCTGGCCCAGAACTGCTTCCGCCGCCCCGGCGAAGAAGACTTCCGTCCCGACTGGCAGGAGACCGGCGCGGCACTCGAAGCCGCCGTCACGCCGGAGGAATACGCCGCCCTCCAACGCGCCACGCAGTATGCCCATTACACGCCGGAGACGATCATCCGTGGACTCTGGCGAGCCGCCGAACGGCTGGGCTTCACCAGTGGGCGCGTGCTGGAACCCGGCATGGGCACCGGCCTGTTCTTCGCCTTGCTACCCGAAGCACTGCGCGGCGCCTGCCGCCTCACCGGCATCGAATACGATCCGGTCACCGCCCGCATCGCGCGTCTCGTGCACCCCGAGGCACGGGTGCGGTGCGAGGACTACGCGCGCAGCCATCTGACCGGACATTTCGATCTCACGATCGGCAACCCGCCATTCTCCGATCGCGTGGTGCGGGCCGATCCCGTCACGCGGTCCCTCGGCCTCCGGCTGCACGACTATTTCATCGCCCGTTCGATCGCGCGGCTGCGCCCTGGCGGTCTCGCGCTGTTCGTCACCAGCACCGGCACGATGGACAAGGTCAGCCCGGTGGCACGGGAACACATCGCCGGCCTGGCCGATCTGATCGGCGCGGTGCGGCTGCCCGAGGGCAGCATGCGCGCCAGCGCGGGCACCGATGTCACGATCGACGTGCTGGTGTTTCAGCGCCGCGCCGACGGAGATTCCCCGGCGGGCGAGGCCTGGATCGATCTCGCCGACGTGGCGAACACGGCGGCCGATGACGACGCCGACCCGGAGGGCGATCCCGACAGTCCGGCCGGACCCGTCCTCCAGGTGAACCGCTACTTCGCCGCTCACCCGGAGATGGTGCTGGGCGAGCATGCGTTCCGGCGCGGCATTTATGGTCCCGGCCTGACCTACACCTGCCGTCCGCGCGAAGACGGCGTTGCGCTGGAAACCCTTCTTACCGCCGCCCTCGACCGCCTGCCCGCCGATATCTTCACGGCATCGGATGATTCTGGTGAAACCCTCGATCCTGACAGCGAAGCCGACCTCGCCCCACTGGTCGGCACCGCCGCCGAAGGCGCCACGATCAAGGAAGGCTCTTACCTCGTCGGCAAGTCTGGCCAGTTGACGCAGATCGTGGACGGCGAGGTCAGTCCCGTCGCGATCCGGGAAGGCAAAGGGAGTGGCGGCATTCTGGCCCGCGACGGAAAGATCATCCGCGCCCTGCTCCCCATCCGCGACGCGGTGCGTGATGTGCTGCGCGCCCAGGCCGCCGGTCAGCCCTGGGACGCGGCCCAGGTCAGACTGCGCATCGCCTATGGCGGGTTCCTCCGTGGCTTCGGTCCGATCAACCACACCATCGTCTCGGTCACGTCCGACCCGGAGACCGGCGAGGACCGCGAAACCCATCGCCGCCCGAACCTCGCGCCCTTCGCCGACGATCCCGACTGCTGGCTGGTCGCCAGCATCGAGGACCATGACCTCGAAAGCGGCCTCGCCCGCATGGGACCAATCTTCCGCGAGCGGGTGATCGCCCCGCCCGCCGCGCCGCTGATCGCGACCGCCGCCGACGCGCTCGCCGTTACCCTCAACGAGACCGGCCGCGTCGATATCGACCATCTCGCCGAGTTGCTCGACAGCGATCCCGACACCGCCCTCGCCCAGCTTGGCGACACCGTGTTCCGCGACCCGTCCACGGAAGCCTGGGAGACCGACGACGCTTATCTGTCCGGTTCCGTCCGCACCAAACTCGCCATCGCCGAGGGGGCGGCCAGGCGCGACCCTATCTATGCGCGCAACGTCGCGGCTCTACGGAATGTGCAGCCCGAGGACCTGTCGCCGTCGGACATCACCGCCAGGCTTGGGGCGCCCTGGGTTCCCGCCGACGATATCGAGGCTTTCGTTCAGGAAATCATGGGCACGGAAACCCGCGTGCGGCATACCATCGAGATCGCCTCGTGGTCCGTGGAGACCGCGCCCTTCTCATTCACCGCCGCCGGCACCTCCGAATGGGGCACCGCGCGGCGCAACGCCGGCTGGTTGCTGCACGACGCGCTGAACAACGCCTCGCCGCAGATCTTCGACACCATCGTCGAAGACGGCGTCGAGAAACGCGTTCTGAACGGCGAGGCGACCGAGGCCGCCAAGGAGAAGCTGGCACGAATCAAAGAGGCCTTCACTGGCTGGATCTGGACCGACCCGGACCGCACGGACCGGCTGGCGCGGGTCTACAACGACCGCTTCAACAACCTCGTGCCACGCCACTTCGACGGACGGCATCTGACGCTCCCCGGCGCAAGCCCGATCATCCGCCTTTACGACCACCAGAAGCGGGTCATCTGGCGGATTGTCGCGGCCGGCTCGACCTACATCGCCCACACCGTCGGCGCCGGGAAATCCTACGCCATCGCGGGCGCGATCATGGAGCAGAAGCGGCTTGGCCTGATCAACAAGGCTTTGCTGGTCGTGCCCGGCCACTGCCTCGCGCAGGTGTCCCGGGAATTCCTGCAACTCTATCCGGCCGCCCGTATCCTGGTCGCCGATGAAACGAACTTCGTGAAGGAAAAGCGGTCCCGCTTCCTGGCCCGCGCGGCGACGGCGAACTGGGACGCCGTGATCATCACCCATGCCGCCTTCCGTTTCATCCCGGTGCCGGCGGATTTTGAGCGCGCGATGATCGCGGAGCAGATCGCCGCCTGCGAGGCCCTCGTCATCCGTGCCGATGATGGCGACCGGATCACCCGCAAGCGGCTTGAGGCGATGAAGGAGAAACTGGGCGAAAAGCTGGCGGCGCTGAAGGGCCGCCGCGACGACATGGTGACCCTGGAAGAGATCGGCATCGATCAGATCATCGTCGATGAGGCGCAGGAATTTCGCAAACTCACCTTCGCCACCAATCAGGTCAATTTGAAAGGCGTCGATCCCGACGGCTCGCAACGCGCCTGGGACCTGTTCGTGAAGGCGCGTTACCTCGACAGCAAGCGACCCGGCCGCGCGCTGATCCAGGCCTCCGGGACACCGATCACCAACACACTGGGCGAAATGTACACACTGCTGCGCTACCAGGCCGAAGAGGCCTTACGCGAGCGCGGCATCCACGAATTCGACGCCTGGGCCTCGGCCTTCGGCGATACACTGACAGAACTGGAGTTGCAGCCGAGTGGCACCTACAAGCCGGTGACCCGCTTCGCCGCCTTCGTCAACGTCGCCGACCTGATGATGATCTTCCGGTCCGTCGCCGATGTCGTGCGGAAGTCCGACCTGCGCGGGCATCTCAAACTTCCAAATATTCGAGGCGGTCAGCGTCAACTTGTCACGTCCGGCGCGAGCCCGGGCTTCAAGGACTATCAGAAGCACCTGGCGGGGCGGATCGCGGCGATCGAAGCCCGCACCGGCCGGGTCCGGAAAGGCGACGACATTTTGCTCGCCGTCATTACCGACGGGCGGCACGCCGCGATCGACATGCGGCTGGTCCGGTCCGCGAGCGGCGACGAACCGGCGAACAAGCTCAACAAGCTGATCGCGAACGTGCATCGCATCTGGCGCGATACGGCGGACCAAACCTATCTCCGGCCCGACGGCACGCCGTATCCCAACCTGGGCGCGGGGCAGATGATTTTCTCCGACCTCGGCACGATCAATGTCGAAGCCACGCGGGGATTCTCCGCCTATCGCTGGATCAGACAGCAACTGATCGTGCTGGGTGTGCCCGCCGGCGAGATCGCGTTCATGCAGGACTACAAGAAATCGGCGGACAAGCAGCGTCTGTTCGCCGACTTCCGCGCCGGACGTGTGCGGGTGCTGATCGGTTCGTCGGAGACGATGGGCACCGGCGTCAATGTGCAGCAGCGACTGAAGGCCCTGCACCATCTCGACGTGCCGTGGTTGCCCAGCCAGATCGAACAGCGCGAAGGCCGCATCGAAAGGCAGGGCAACCAGCACGAGGAAATCGAGATTTTCGCCTATGCCACGCTTGGCTCGATGGATGCGACGATGTGGCAGAACAACGAGCGCAAGGCCCGGTTCATCGAGGCGGCGCTGTCCGGCGACCGCACCATCCGCCGCCTGGAAGAGGACGGCGGGCAGGCCAACCAGTTCGCGATGGCCAAGGCGATCGCGTCGGGTGACAGCAGGCTGATGCGCAAGGCCGGGCTGGAAAGCGAGATTGCCCGGCTGCGGCGCCAGCAGGCGGCGCATATGGACGATCAGCACGCGATCAGGCGGCAAATCCGCGACGCGCGGCACGACCAGACGCACGCCGAGGCGCGGATCGCGGCGATCACCGCCGATCTGGCCCGCCGGACGCCGACCCGAGGCGATACATTCATCATGGAGGTCGAAGGCCGAACGATCACGCAACGCAGAATCGCCGGCGCCTCTTTGCTAACAAAGATTCGCCTCGCCGCGCGGGAACGCACCAGCCGGACCTGGACGGTTGGCCGCATCGGCGGCTTCGGCCTGACCTGCGCGATCCAGGCTGGCGGGCCTGACGGGCGGCTGGAGACGGCGCTTACATTGGAACGGACAGATTTTTCCCAATCGATCGGCGCCGATTCCGAGACGACACAGGCCGGGCTCATCGCCCGGCTGGAGCATGTTCTTGATCGGATGGACGGCGATCTTCTGGAGCAGCGCCGCCGCGCCATCGATGCGAAGGCCCGGCTGGCGGGCTACGAGCCGCGTCTCGGAGAAACGTTCCCCTTGGGGGACGAACTGGACGACAAACTGACCCAGCTTTCCGACATTGAGACGGACCTCGCTCACCCGGAAGCCACGGTGCCCGATGACGTCAGTCGGGTACAACCTATGGCAGCCTAAATGGCCGCCGCGTTCTTACAGCTCCCGCCGTGCCTGTGTCGGACCATCTGCTCACCGTAGTCGGGCCGCACCAGCCAGAAATCAGGTGGTGAGGGGGAATGAACAGGGCGGGCATGGAGAACGGGAAAAAACAAGCAAATGGCTGCCGCATCTCCGTCCGTCGCCGCAAGGGACCGGCCGATGGCCTCGCGCTGCGCGCGCCCTTGCCCCGCCGTCCGGGACGCGCCGCGTGGGAGGGGTCTTCCCGAAATACAGGGAGGATGAAATCCCAACCCACAGGAGCCCACCATGGCCGAACTTCGCAGCGTCGATCCCCGCACCCTCCAACCCAACCCGAACAATCCCCGCCGTACGCCGGTGCCGCCGGCGATGGACGAGCAACTGCTCGCCTCGATCAAGGCCGTCGGCATCATCCAGCCGCCTTGCGTGTCCGTGACGGACAACGGGCTGACGATCGAGATCGGCAATCGCCGGGTGAAGGCCGCGATCAAGGCCGAACTGCCGGCGATCGAGGTCCTTGTATGTGACGCCGATGAGGTCGT
>Ga0302319_10001263_pt1 | contig 56619 bp, 46 predicted proteins | sample Bog_T0_2_FD_203319 | JGI IMG/M metagenome (GOLD analysis project Ga0302319, IMG submission 203319) | Peat permafrost microbial communities from Stordalen Mire near Abisko, Sweden - Bog_T0_2 | ecosystem: Environmental > Terrestrial > Soil > Wetlands > Peat | place: Sweden: Abisko, Stordalen Mire...
CGTGTCGCAAGGCTGGTAGCTTCCGCATAAACTAAGCAGCACATAAACTAAAATGTAAAATGCAACTAAACCACCTGCATATTTTACAATCGCTCGCATATCGGCCTAGACAGTATGGCTGGCAATGAAAGTGAATAAGGTGTCTGCTCTCCGAGTTAAACGTGGGTTGCACCGCGTGAACGGTGCCGAGCCACAGATTGTGGGCCGCACGCCCCAGCCAACCGACATTAGGAAAACAGACGCCATGACGAAATACATACTGCGCCAACCGAAACCTGTCCAACCGCAAAAACAAGCCACTCACCCCGCCCCAAACCCATCTCGTGGCTGCCTTGGGTAGCCACAATTAAGCCGGAGCGCTTCGTTGGTTGGACGTAAAAACGGAAAAGCATACTTTTCCGATAGAATTTCTTTTTGCCTATTGACACTCCGGGCTTGATAGGTGTTAGGCGGCGTTTTCATCTCTGGTTAAACTTCTGGGTCAAATCTATACCCGTGACGCTCGTAGAATAATGCCACTGGTCTGTCCCAGTGGCCAGATGTTCATACCAAAATCCATCATCCCAATTAACCTTGTAAAGAAGCGTGTAGCCATTTGTCGTCGCCTCTACATAACGCCAACCTGCCCAGTCTGAAAAATCGTCGGGAGAGTTCGTGGCATGTAAATATGCCGGGAAAAGGTTTGTGGCCGCTGGCGGATAGCTACCGTGGTCGTGCCTGAACTGCTCCAATGCGGCGCGAAACGGGCGGCTATCGTCAGCAATCGCCATGAGCTTCTGTAAGTCGTGGCTATTTGTTGGGTCGTAGCTTGGGCCAAAAGTATGCAGCGCCCACCGATGAAAGAAAACCAAACCGACACCAATCAGCGCGACGGTGATAAAAACTATGGGTAACGCTTTGCGCATGATGTGCGGACGCCCCCTAACTAGGAAGTCGGTCGCAAAATGCGGTTAATCATAATCAGGTATTACCCATGATATTTTAAGCTTTCTGATTTGTCAACCGTGGGTTATAAGAAAATTATCCATGAATATTGAACCGGCTAAAACCGCACCAAACTCCGCCAGGCCACCGCGCGACCACCCCACACAGCCAAGAGGACACCTCACTCGCGCTCCGGTCAATGCCATCCTTTGGAGATTAGGCCACGATTCTATCTCAATGTCCTGTCCAGCTATCTCCAAGACCGCTCTCATAATAATCACCACGGCTGTAATCAATGTGCCGATATTTGCTGATAATCGTCGCGGCGTCAAAATCCAAACGCCCGGAAAGGTAACGCCGACTAACCGTGCGTCGCAAACCCTGATAACTGCACGAAACTCTCAGCGGCTCATAATGTGCGTCAAAATCAGTCTGGCTGCAAAAAGTCGCGTGAGCATAGGCAATAAACGCCGCTGAAAACTTGCCACGCTGAACTGCCTGCGTGACCTGCTCAACTGAATAAAACTCGCGCTTACCAAAACGCCGAACTAACTCCGCGCCCAACCGACGCACATAGCTTCGGATGGCAAAGTAGCGTTTGACGTGTCGAATCATAACAGCGCGTCTCACGCCTAACTAGGACGTCGGTCGCAAAATGCGGTTAATCATAATCAGGTATTACCCATGATATTTTAAGCTTTCTGATTTGTCAACCGTGGGTTATAAGAAAATTATCCATGAATATTGAACCGGCTAAAACCGCACCAAACTCCGCCAGGCCACCGCGCGACCACCCCACACGACCATGGGGATGCCACACTCGCGCTCCGGTCAATGCCATCCTTTGGAGATTAGGCAGCATTTCGTGTCCTTTCTCTAAAATAATCCACCACCAAGACTATCAAACAATGAATCACCCAACCAACAGCTAATGCTGGAATGGCAAACATCAAGGCCAAACCCAGAATGAGAAAAATGACCTCTGGATTGTGAATGGCCACGATGAAAAGTCCGGCTGCGTGCATCTCATCGGCGCTCTTGCCGATGTGACCAACAAACTACGGCAACAGAAAAAGCACGAGTGACAACGCCAACCACAGGCATCTGTTTGTCTTGAATCTCTTGAGTGCCATATCATCAAGATGCGTCATGCAGCCTAGACAGTATGGCTGGCGATGAAAGTGAATAAGGTGTCTGCTCTCCGAGTTAAACGTGGGTTGCACCGCGTGAACGGTGCCGAGCCACAAGTTGTGGGACTCACGCCCCAGACAACCGACATTAGGAAAACAGACGCCATGACAAAATACATACTGCGCCAACCGAAACCTGTCCAGCCGCAAAAACAAGCCGCTCACCCAGCCCCAAACCCATCTCGTGGCTGCCTTGGGTAGCCACAATTAAGCCGGAGCGCTTCGTAGGTTGGACGTAAAAACGGAAAAGCATACTTTTCCGATGGAATTTCTTTTTGCCTATTGACACTCCGGGCTTGATAGGTGTTAGCCCACCGGTCGCTTCCAACACATAAACTTCGCATTGGATGTCGAACCCATCGCTTTAATGACAGCTTCATTATCAAATCCTGGTAGCTTCTGCAATCGCTCAAGCAAATGATCACAACCTTCGGCACCCTGTGGGACAACGCAACCTGACTTACCGTCCGTAGCGATCAAAAGAAAGAAAACATCCTCTTGCATCGGCCCGTCATCGGTCGTGAGTATGCCGACCTCACAAAGTGCATCCCAACGAATCGTCTCCTCGATACCGTCTGGCCGAAAACGCGTGACCGCCTCGTCGGTAAGGCTGACTCGATCTGGCTGGCGTGCCTTGCGCCGGCGAAAGAGGCTGAAAATACTCATAACGCTGGTGGCCTAGACAGTATGGCTGGCGATGAAAGTGAATAAGGTGTCTGCTCTCCGAGTTAAACGTGGGTTGCACCGCGTGAACGGTGCCGAGCCACAGATTGTGGGCCGCACGCCCCAGACAACCGACATTAGGAAAACAGACGCCATGACGAAATACATACTGCGCCAACCGAAACCTGTCCAGCCGCAAAAACAAGCCACTCACCCCGCCCCAAACCCATCTCGTGGCTGCCTTGGGTAGCCACAATTAAGCCGGAGCGCTTCGTTGGTTGGATGTAAAAACGGAAAAGCATACTTTTCCGATGGAATTTCTTTTTGCCTATTGACACTCCGGGCTTGATAGGTGTTAGGCCGATAATTACGATGACCTAGCTTTGTGAACATAGGAAATATCAAGTAACCACAATGGTAAAAAGACCGTCCCGATACCGCGCCGAAATGTGCCGTTGCGTCTGTCTGCGATGGTGATAGAACCTGACGCCGTGTGATTTGAGTCATAAAACCCAGCCGGCGCCCAAATCTCACCCTCATAAACTCGCGCACTGACCGTGTCGCAAGGCTGGTAGCTTCCGCATAAACTAAGCAGCACATAAACTAAAATGTAAAATGCAACTAAACCACCTGCATATTTTACAATCGCTCGCATATCGGCCTAGACAATATGGCTGGCGATGAAAGTGAATAAGGTGTCTGCTCTCCGTGTTAAACGTGGTTGCTGTGACTTTTTCATGCGGAATGCTTTTTATCTGTTGACCGATCGGGCTTGATAGGGGTTAGGCGGCTGGTGCAAGATGTAACCGTCTAAAACCGGAACATAAAACAGCCAAGCAAAGCCCCCAAATGCAACTGTCAAGTGTGACAAACTGAAAAGACTGTAAATAGTGTGAGTGACTACCAGTCATCCAATCAAAAGAAAATGGATAGGTGATAATCATCTGCATGTCGAATGCAATACGACCAATCGGCGAACTATATTCCGGCATATTGGTGTATGGCGTGAAGTTCTTGATGTTGATTATGGCCTGGCAAAGCCACCACAGCGCAGAATGTGCGAAGCCAATAATCAGAGCAATGCGTAGATATTTCACAAGTGTAATGTTTTCTGGTTTCATTGAGAGGCTCGCATACAAAACCTCACGCGTAAAGCCGCCAACGAAAAAAGCTGAACCGCGTAAACGGCTGCGGCCAGACGATGTTCCTGCTCGGCACGTTGCCGCCCGCCCCGATGGGCTGGCCGGTGGCGGTCAAAGTTTAACGGGCCGACCCAGTGCGATCACCTCGCGCTCAAGGTGGCGTCTGGTCGCCAGACGGAAAAAGCGGGACGTCGGGTCGATGCCGTAAAATACGAATGGGTTGCACGCATTGCGCGCAAAGATCTTCACCTGAACTCGGCATCCAAACCTGAATGCCCGGCCGACCGTGGTCGTTCTTCGCCATGGCGGCGCATCCGCTTGTAATTCATGGCCCTAAAGGTGGTTTAATCCGGTACCACCGAGCCCAAAAAGATGCCTTCGCGATATTACAAAATCATTTTGTAATATTGCATACCGATTTTGTCATATTACTGGCTCACGCAATCAGGTCGCAGGCTGATTTTGTGAGATTTCCAAATATCATTGCCATATCTATTTGTAATATTGCCATTTGAATCAGTTTCTTTGACAGATTTCAGTTTGGTTTTGCGACCTGGCAAAAGTTGCCTGAGATATGGCATTTTATTCCTGAAATATATCCGCCTGGCTTTGAAATATGTCAGTAGGCCGCTGGAATATTCAAAAATATGGCCAAAACAGTTAAAAATGGCGCCGCTAATTTTGCTGGCATTGGCGATGCTCTGTTCTACTGGCCAGTTTGCTTGGCCAACGGCTGAAAACCAATGAAAGCATCAACTTTATGATCGTCAAACCCGCCATCACTTGGCTTAACCGCGCCAAGGATCCAGATTTGGCCGTGGGCACCAACACTATTCTTAAATCCATGGCCGAAAATAGGGTCATCTACAATTCCCCGTCGCCGTCTCTGGCCGAGGTACAGGCGGCCTTGGATAATTTTGTGCGGGGAACGGCGCTGGCGGCGGATGGCGGACGGACGGCCACATCCGCCAAATATGCTTACCGCAAGGCGCTTACGGATTTAGTGCGCCAGTTGGCCGGCTACGTGGCGTTGGCCTGCCAGAACGATCTCCCCAATCTGATGTTAAGCGGTTTTCCCCATCACAAGCCGATGCGCCAGCCCATTGGCCAGTTGTCCGCCCCGCAAAGATTGGTGGTCAAGCACGGGATAATGACGGGTGCGTTGGTGGCCCGGGTGAAGCCGGTCTTTGGCGCGGTCAGTTACAACTGGCGGATCACCGCCAACCAGTCCGGAGCCGGGCCGGTGCTGGAGCAGGATTCGGCCGCCAAACACACATTTAGCGGCCTGACCTCCGGGCAGTCTTACAAAATTGAGGTCAGCGTGCTCGGCACCGCCGGCACCAGTGGCTGGAGCAGCCCGATAAGCATGTTTGCGGATTGAAGCCGGCGCACTGAACGGCAATGCGACGGCATGGCCGGACAGTTAAACGATGGGCCCAGGCTAAGACTAGGCTTAAAGACCCCCAGCGAGGTCTATTTTATACCAATTGCCAATCGCCAAAGCAAGCAAACCGGCAAGCATAGCAATGCTAAATAGAACGACGATTCCAAAAACGATGCACGACCGATATATCAGAGTAAGAATGCGCTTGGCTTTTGGCAAATCCCGCCGCCAGCAACTCAAGTAAAGAACCGTGAACGCAGCCATTGGTGGTGAAATAAAATAAAGCAATAGTCTGACTGGCGAGCTAACACATTGCGAAAACAACGGCTCAGTGAACCGATAAACAAGCAGTGGATAAACCAAACAAACAAAACCAGCTAATCCTAATGGCGGCTGGCTTTCTTCTGATGTCTGGGCATCTTGCATATCTCTTATGGGCCTAAAATAGAATGTTGAACCACCGCCGACTCTCGACGTGAACCGCGACAACGGAACTGCCAGCGCCAACGGCGGTTGGCTCCTTGATACTCCACTTGTGAAATCTAATCAGCATATAAAGCAACACTCTTCTTGCGAAGAAAAGCCATAAAACACATCGAGTGAAATGGCTCGGTGAATCTGTAAACCGAACTACCCGACTTAAACAATCCTGCTGTTTGCTCCACCTCGGCGATAAGCAACTCCAACTCGTCGGTCGTGTATTCGGCATCAGCGTAGTAATCACTCATGCGCATCAAAAGCGGAAACCGGCTCGGCTGCTGTCCAACCAGTGCTAAAAATGCGGCGTGCTGCTCGGCGTCAATGTGTGTTGAAAGCTCCGTGTCAATCCGACCAGTCACCGAATCTATAATCTGTGCATCCAGCGGCATAGTGGCCTAACAGATAATGGGCAGACGGTTGTTCCGCCGGTCTTCGGCCGAGTGCCGTCTGTCATGGTTCATGGATTGACTTTATTGGGTTGGCAAGACTCTGTCCATCCACTTTTAAACCCGGATTCGGCTGGGGCCAGGGCGCAGGCAGGGCGGGCAGTCCCCTGCCCGCCGAGCGTAGATTGGCAATGGTGGCCGTCGGTAAAGACCAGCGCGCGGCCAGCCAGAATTCCAAAGGAATTCAATCATTCAGCCCAGCGTTGCCGATCCGAGCCAGACAGGTTAGGAACGCCTACGCTGGGTCAGTGTTCCGCATATTTTCCAACCCGGAATGAAATCTCTGCAATAGCCGGTGGCCACACTGTAGCGGCGGTCTGTGACCGCCGAATTACTGCACTTTTAAGATTGTTCGGCGCTCACAGAGCGCCGCTACAGGGATTTTGCAGAGATTTCTTTCCGGGTTGTTTTCCATTGGTGCGCTTACCCGGCGTAGTCCGATGCGATCAGCCAATGCCGGGCGGAATGATGAAATCCCGATGGGATTTTTAAATAATCCACCAAACCACAAAAAGAGCGGCGAACTGGCGTTCACACCCGGATTTTGCCAGTTCGCCGCCTTGCCGTTCACCAGAACGGAAGTTGGTTACTGACCCGGCGGCGGACCGGCCTGACCGGCGTCTGGCGGCGGACCACCGGCGTTCTGGCCGCCCAAGCCATCCTGCGGCGGCGGGCCGGGCCGCTTGCCGAGGTATTCATCGCGCGTCAATTGGCCGTCGCCATTCGCATCGAGCGATTTTAGTGCGGCGGGCGCGTTGGCGATTTCACTGGCGTCAATCACGCCGTCGCCGTTCGCGTCGAGCGCCTTGACTATCAGCGGCAGTGGCGGACGCGGCGCATCGGCGGGCGCGTCTTTCGGCAACGGCGGCAGATATTCATTCGTCATCAAAACGCCGTCGCCATTTTTGTCCAGCGTCAGCAACTGGGCGCTGGCATTGGCAATTTCATTGGCATCAATGATGCCGTCGTGATTAACGTCCAGCACCGAAACAATCGGCAAAGGCGGGTGGCGATGATGTCCGCCGGGACCGCCCGGTCCGCCCGGTCCGCCCGGTCCGCCCGGTCCGCCGCCGGGCGGGCTGTCATTGTTGTCTTGGGCGCTGGCGAGCAGCGCGGTGGTGCCCAGCGCCACGAGCGCCAGGCGGATTGCATTGTTCATTTTCATAATGTGTCTTTCGCGTTGTTTGTTTGTGGGTGTAAATTATCAGGCGACGCAAACCGCATCAGTCTTTATTCCGGTTGCCGCCAATGCCGCATGAATTTCGGCCAGCGAATAGGGCTTGTTCAGCAGCGCGCTGAACCCGGCGCGCTGCGCCACCGCCTGGGTGAAAAATCCGCTGCCGGTGGTCAGCACGATTTTCTGGGCCGGCGCAACCGCGTGCAGGCGCCGGCAAAGCTCCACGCCGTCCATTTCAGGCATTTCATAATCGGTGATGACCAGCTCGTATTTTTCCGGCGCGGCGGCAAAGGCTTCGAGCGCAGCCGCGGGCGTGCGGAAATGCCTGATCTCGGCGTCCGTCAGGTGGCCAAGCATGGCGGCCAGCAGGAGCAGGAGTTCGTCATTGTCATCCACCAGCATGCAACACCGGCATTCGTTCGGGGCGAGGTTTTGGTTCATAATACCTCCACTGGTTTTTTCAGGAGCACACGCACAGCAAATTTCACGAGCAACTGCCGGCTCAAGGTGATGCGCTTTGGTTTGCGTCTGGTTTCACTTTTCATACCGTCAATTTAGCATCCGCAACCTTAAGGAACCGTGAAGCCGAAAAAATAATCAGATTATTTTTCCGACCGGCCGGATTCGGCTTGGGCAACCAGGTGTGCATCCGTCAGCGTTTTCAAAAACGCGACCAACGCCCGCTGATCATCGGCGGTCAACGGCACGCCGCCGTCGGGATGCTTGGCCAGATTCGGATCGAGCGTCGCGCTGCGGACCACGCCGGTGGAGTAATGCTCGATCACCTCTTCCAAAGTGCGAAAGCGGCCGTCGTGCAGGTAAGGCGCGGTCAGGGCTATGTTGCGCAGCGATGGCACGGCGAACTTGCCGCGATCCGAGGCCCGGCCGGTGACCTTTTCGCGGCCGAGGTCGGCGAACGCGCCGTCGGAACCATTGTTCGCGAAGCTCTGGCTCTGGAACAGCGGCCCGCCGTGGCAGTGGAAACAATCCGCGCCGAATTGTCCGCGCCGCGGATCGTATTCAGTGGAAAACAATTCGAAGCCGCGCTGCTCTTCGGCCGTGAAATTTTCTTCGCCGCGCAGCACGCGGTCGAACTTCGCATTGAACGAGGTGAGGGTGAGCAGATAGTTTTCCAGCGCGAGCGAGATTTTTTCCGCCGTGATTTCAGGGGAGCCGAATGCGGCGGCGAAGAGCGCGGGATAGTCAGCTTCCGGCGAGCCAGTTGCCCTCATATTAGCACCGGGCTTCAGCCCGGTGTCGGACGCGAAGGAAGTTGATACCGTTTCAACGGTTTTGACGGTTGGGGAAACCGCTGAAGTGGTTAAGGGTGCGCCTAGCTTCGTTGTCACCGGGCTAAAGCCCGGTGCTAATGAGATGTTTGCCAGTTTCGCCACGAGATTCGTGAGCGACTCGTGCATCTCGATGGGATTTTGGATCGGCTGCAACACTTGTTCCCGCAAACTTTTTGCGCGGCCGTCCCAAAAGAATTCTTTTTTCCAGGCGAGATTAAAGAGCGGCATGGAATTGCGCGGGCCGAATTCACCTTCCGCGCCGCGTGACGTGCGGCGGCCATCGCTGAAGGCTTTCTCCGGCGCGTGGCAATCCGCGCACGACTGCGCGTTGTTGATTGAAAGTTGTTTGTCGAAAAACAGCGTCTTGCCCAGCGTGACGCGTTCGACGGTCAGCGGATTGTCGCGCGGCAAATCAGGAATTGGAAACGTCGCGCTCATTTGGAACGGATACGGCGTAAACTTTGCCGGCAGGTAAAGCGGCTTCGGATGTGCCACGGCAATTTCCGCATCTGTCAGCGACGTGATTTTGTGGACGCGAAAGGCGCCGGCCAGATTCACGACGAGCGCGGCGGAAATCGGATCGCCAGCGCGCGAGTGCGTTGAGGAACCGTCTTTGCCAAAGGACAGCGGGCGCGGCGCGTTCAACAAATTGGCCAGATCAAAATCAAGTTCCAGCTTGGTTTCATTGGTGACGACGAGCGGCGCGGCGAGGGTGATGCGCGTGGCGTTGGTGTCGCGCGCGAGGTGATACGCCCAGCCATCGAGCTGGCCGGCGGCATTGCGCCACAGGCCTTCGAGCGCGAGAAAAATGAATCCGCCCTGCCAGCTCCAGTGCAAGCCGTTCAAGTTGGGATTGAGCGGATGACCGGCGGGAAACGTGGCGATGGCCGCGTGATTCAGATGGGTGTTCAGGCCGACCAAAAAGCGCATGGAGCAAAATTCGCCCGGCGGAATATTTTCCAGCCAGATGGAATTGCGGTTCGCGTCAAAGTCCAGCCAGGCGACGGAATTGGAAAGTTCCAGCCACGAGCCGTCGCTGCGTTGCAGCGCGAAATCGCTGACGAGATAGCTAACGCGCGTGATGGAATAAGTTTCGCCCGCCGCAGTCTGGTAGCGGAACGACGCGGGCTGGAGATTTTCGCCGGAGACTTTGGGCGTGATTTCGATTTGCAGCGTCGCGGCAAGAATGTTCGCGGTGAGCGCAAAGAAACATGCCGCTGGAAAAACTATTTTCATGCGCAGTCCATCACGGCGTGAGGTTCAAGGCATTGCTGAAGCTGAAAGGCGGCGGGCCGGAGGTGAAGGTGACGACAACGGTTAGATCGCCGGTCGCGGCGCTGGACGGAATGGTGAAATTTGCCAGCACGGTACCCGACGTCGCGTCCGAGAAGCTTGTGGCGGTGAGCGATCCCAGCGTGATGCTAGAGATGGGCGCGTTGGCAGGCGGCGAAGGCGGATTGCCCGGCAAAGTGATGGTCAAGCTGATGTTCGTGCCCGATCCACGGCTGACCGTGCTGTTGCCCGGTACGGCATAGCTTGCGCCGCCACCGCCGCCGCTCCCAGTGCCACTGCCGGCGGAATCGTAGGTCGCCAATGCCGTTTGCGCGACGCGGTAAAAACGGTAGTTATCGGTCGGATTATTGGTGTAACTGGCGTTGTTCAGCACGGCGGCGACGGTGGTTGAATTGGTTGTCCAGGCCGAAAAGTTGGTCGTGGATTGCACCATGTAAGTGCCCCCTTCCGTCGCGCTCCACGTCAGCGTCACCGAGCCATTTTTGGCCGCGGGCAGGTTGAGCGACGGCTTGGCTTCCGGTCCGCCCAGAAAATTGGTTACGACCGTTTCCGAAGGGCTGGTGATCGTGCCGCCCGCCGGCGTGCCGTAATAACCGCGTCCGATGTTGTAGGGAAACACCGGCGTGCCGTCGGCGGCGATGGCAACGAAGTAGGCGTAGGTGCCGTTTGGAAATTCCGGCGTGACGCACCAGCGGCCGTTGTATTCGTCGAGGTCGTAATCCGTCCCCTGCAGGTATTTTGCCTGCGTGACTGAATTGGTGAGATCGCCCAGATACGCCTTATCCTCCATGTATTTGCCGACATTGGTGCTGATCGCCGGCCCGGTGTAGGTCGTTCCGTAACTTGATCCAAAAAGCCGCACCGCCCACGCCGGCAGGCTGGTGCGCAACGTGTTGGTGAGGTTGTCGGTGCCAAACTGGCCGTTGCGCAAAACATAACCGGAAATCATCCGGCGGATGCCGCTGCTGGCGTTATTGGAAACGCTGTAACCGTAAGGCCCGTAAATTGGAAACCCATCCGCCACCCAGCCGAGAATCGGCGAATGTTTCGTGGGCGCGCTGGCGGATTCTTTGTAAGTTTTCGCGGAAGCATCGTAATCCACGTGATCGCCCAGCAGGTAGCGCAGGGCAATCGGATTGGCATGGTAGTGGTAGGTGCCGGTGTTTTGCTGGTGCGCGTACCCGGCGTCAAATGTCGCACCTTCATTGACATAAGCGTCCTGATTCCAATAACCCCCGCTGCCGCCGCTGGTGGTTGTCGAACCGTTCCAGTAAAAGGCGTCCCAACTGTTGAACATCTCGACGCCGTCCACAAAAATTCCAATTTGCCCGCCTTCCGTGATGGATTTTGTGGCGGGCACGCCGTTTGTGCGCGGCACGCGGTAAAATAATTTCTGGTTCACCGGCAAGTTGGGAAACGCGCCGTTCTGCCACGGCCCCATGTTGTAGCTGGCGAGGCCGGTGCTGCGGACGTAAACCGAATTTGACGACGAATAAACCTCCTGCACGCCGCAATAGGCCGGCGACGACTGCGTCTGCGAGTTGTTGCTCCAGGTCGTCAACACCGTACCGCTGGCGACCATGGCGGCGTTGGTGTAAATGCGCGCATACTGGCCGGAATAAGTGGTGAACCAGCCGTTCGTGCGCGGGTCGGCGGCATGGGCGGCGGACCCGAGGGCAAAAACAATTCCGAGCAGCGCGACCGCGAAGCTGACTTTCCGTTGGGCATGAATTTGATGTTTCATGCCGCCACTTTACCCGAAGCAACCTTAAGCAAACGTGAAGCTGGTTATTAATTAAGAATTAGGGAGGTGGCGGGACCGGAGCCAGACAAAGATCACCGGCGTGACGATAAGGATGTGGATCAGGCTGCTGACCATGCCGCCAACGACCGGCGTCGCCAGGGGCAGCATCACTTCCGCGCCGGTGCGCGTGCTCCAAAATATCGGCAGCAGGCCCGCCACGATCGTGGCCACCGTCATCACTTTCGGGCGCAACCGCAGCCGCGCGCCGTCTTTCACGGCTTGTATCAGATCGGCGCGGGAAAAGTTTGCGCCCCGCTCGGCCATTTTCTTGTTCACGGCTTCGTCCAGATAAACCACCATCACGACCCCGGTCTGAATCGCCGTGCCGAAGAGCGCGATGTAGCCGACCCAGACCGCGACACTGAAATTGCAGCCCAGCCACCATTGCAGAAACACGCCGCCAGTCAGCGCGAAGGGCACCGCCAGAATGACGTGCGCGGCTTCCTTGAAGCTGTGATAGACGACGTAAAGTAAAATAAAAATCACAAACAGCGCCACCGGCACGATGACCGCCAATGTCTTTTGCGCGCGGATTTGATTTTCGTATTGGCCGCTCCATTCAATCGTCATGCCCGGCGGCAGGGAAACTTCCTTCGCGATGCGCGCCTGCGTTTCGCGGACGAAACCGGCGAGGTCGCGGCCCTCGACGTTCGCCTGCACAAACACGCGCAAACGGCCGTTTTCACTCGCGATTTCGCTGGGACCAACCTCGCGCGATATTTTGGCGACCGAATTGAGCGGAACATAGCTGCCATCGCCGACAGGAACCGGAAGGTCGCCCAGCCGCTCAATGTCATCGCGTTCGCCGCGCTCGATGCGCACTTGAATCGGAATGCGCTCGCGGCCTTGAATCGCGGTCGAGACATTCTCGCCGCCGATGCCGGCTGACACCACGTCCAAAACATCCTGAATCCGCAGGCTGTGATGCGCCATCGCCACGCGGTCAGCCTCAATGTCGAGATACGGCTTGCCCTGCGTGCGCGACGCGGCGACGCCGACCGCGCCGGGAATCGTGCGCACGATGCGCTCGACCGCGAACGCCTGCTTTTGCAATTCGTCCAGATTGTCGCCGAGAATCTTGATGCCCACCTGCGCGCGGATGCCGGTGCTGATCATCAAAATCCGGTTTTCAATCGGCTGCAAAAAACCGGGAATATAACCGGGCAGCTTCGATAATTTTTCCTCCAGCTCGGCGATGAGCTTGTCCTTGGTCATGCCGGGACGCCACTGCGATTCCGGCTTGAGCATGATGGTGGTCTCAATCATTTCCACCGGCGCGGGATCGGTGGCAGTTTCCGAGCGGCCCAGTTTGCCGCCGACCGATTCGACTTCCGGGGCCTGCTTGATGACCGCGTCCTGCCACGCCAGGATGCGCTGCACTTCCGTGAGCGATGTGCTGGGCAGCAGCACCGGCATGAAAAGGAGGCTGCCCTCGTTCAGCGTGGGCATGAATTCGCTCCCCATGCCGCGCGGCAGCTTCGCTGCGAGTTGAGGGTTGATAGCTGATAGTTGATCAACCAAAAACTTCGGCGCGCCAAACGCGAGTGCCAAGGCTGCGAGCAAACAAATCACGGCCAGTCCAAGAACGGTTTTGCGGCAACGCAGCGCCCAATCCAAAATTGGATTGTAAATCGCCAGCAATATTTTCATCAGCGGATTGGAAGCTTCGGCGTGAAACGGCCCGCGAATAAAGGTCACGCACAAAACCGGGACGAGCGTGATGGCCAGAATCGTTGAGCCGAGCATCGCGAAGGTTTTGGTAAACGCGAGCGGATGAAACAATTTGCCCTCCTGTCCGCTCAACGCGAACACCGGGACGAACGCCAGGACGATGATGGCCATCGCAAAGAAAATCGGCCGGCCAACCTGCTGCGCCGCCGCCAGCGTGGCCTGAAACGATTCGGCCGGGTTCAACCGCGTACCCTTTTCCTTTTCCGCCAACTCGCAGTGGCGGATGGCATTTTCAGCCATCACGATGCCCGCATCCACCAGCACGCCGATGGCGATGGCGATGCCGGAGAGCGACATGATGTTCGACGTAATACCGAACTGGTTCATCAAAATGAACGAGAACAAGATCGAGAGCGGCAGCGGCAGCGTGACGATGAGGATGCTTCGGAAATGAAACAGAAATACGATGATGACCAGGGTGACGAGAATCACCTCTTCCGTCAGCGCGTGCTTGAGCGTATCCAGCGTGCGCGTAATCAGTTCGCTGCGGTCGTAAAATGATTTGATGCTCACACCCGGCGGCAAACTGGGCGCGATTTGCGCGATCTTGGCCTTCACATCGCGGATAACCTGCATCGCGTTCTCGCCGGTGCGCATGACGACGATGCCGCCGACGGCTTCATGGCCGTCAATGTCGAGCGCACCGCGCCGGAAATCACCCCCGAGCTGGACATTCGCAACGTCCTTGAGATACACCGGCAGGCGGCTGTTCTGTTGCAGCACGATGTTCTCCAAATCGCCAGCCGACTTAACCAGGCCGAGGCCGCGCACGACAAATTCCATCCCATTTTCCTCGATGACTTTTCCGCCGACGTTCAAGTTGCTCTGTTTCACCGCGTCCATGACGGTTTGGAGCGTCACGTTGCGGTCGCGCATTTTCAGCGAGGACACTTCGATTTGATACTGGCGCACGAAGCCGCCGATGGTGGCGACTTCCGCCACGCCGCGAACGGAATTCAACTGGTAGCGCACAAACCAATCCTGGGTCGCGCGCAATTGGCCGAGGTCGTAGCCGCCGTGCGGAGATTTTTTTGGGTCAACGTCTAGGTAGTATTGATACACCCAGCCGAGGCCGGTCGCGTCCGGACCGAGCTGCGGCGTGACGCCGGTGGGGAGCTGGCTGCCCAGGTAATTCAACCGCTCCAGCACCCGGGAACGAGCGAAATAGTTGTCAACCTGGTCGTCAAAAATGATGGTGACGAGCGCGAAGCCGAACATGGAATTCGCCCGGACGGTTTTCACGCCGGCGAGGCCCTGCAAATTCACCGAGAGCGGATAGGTAACCTGGTCTTCAACTTCCTGCGGGCTGCGCCCCGGCCAGTCAGCGAAGACGACCACCTGATTTTCACTCAAGTCGGGAATTGCGTCCACCGGCGTTTGATAAACCGCGCGGACGCCCAGGCCGGCGAGCAGCGCGACGCCGCAGAGAACGAGGAAGCGGTTGCGCAGCGACCATTCGATGATGCGGTTGATCATAACGATTATCTCCCACTGATGAGCTGCGCCTCGGCATCAATCAACAGGTTGCCGTTAATCACCACCTTTTCGCCGGCGTCCAAGCCGGCCAGCACCTCGGCGTATTCGTCGCCGATGCGGCCGAGCGTCAATTTCCGGGGCGTGTAGTAGCCGGCGCTTTGTTCCACATAGACAATCGGATTGCGGTCGCGGGCAATGACCGCGCTGCGCGGCACCGCCAGCACTTCCGGGGTGACACCGACAATGTGAGACTCGGCGTGCAGGTTATTGAAATAAGCCTTGTCTTCAAAGCCGGGAACAATGACGGGCGAGTTCAGAATTTCCGCGCGAATTTTGGTGCTGTCACTCATATCGTCCAGCGCGCGGTCGGCGAAGGTCTCCGTGCCATATTGTTTGATTTTGGCGTGATAAATCCTGTCCGGCACGGCGGGCAGCGTGACGTCGAGCGTCTGCCCGGTCGTGATCCACGACAGGTCGCGCTCATAAATGTCGAATACAAACCACGCCGCCGTGGCGGAGTTTTTCTGGATGCGCCCGATGACGTGGATTGTGTGCGCGATGGCGCGGCGCTGCACGGTTTCCGTCTGCACATTGATGGCGCTAACGCTATCGGCGTTGAGCGCCACCAAGTTGGTGTCGGTCAACGCGCCCGCATCGCCCGCATACACCGGCACGAGGTTCATGCCGCAAATCGGGCATTTGCCTGGGTGATCGGACTTGATCCAGGGGTGCATCGAACTTTGATAATAAAGAATTTTCCGTTCCTCCTTCCGGCCGGCGGCGGGCGCACCGGTGGCAGCGAGGGCCGCTGGTTTTGCCGCGAAATGCCAAACCGCACCCGCCCCGGCGACGAGCAACAGCAATATAATTAATTTCGTTTTCATAACTTTTCTTCCAGCCAAACATTAAAGTGCAACCAAGGCTGCTTCAGACAGCCGAGAACAGGTGTTTTTGGGAGCTGTAGCACTGGGGCGAAGTTGCACTTTGGCGCAAGACACACCTCAGGCGTCAGCCAGGAAGAATCAGAGCAGCCGGGCGCAGTCGCGGGCGAAAAGCGGCGCGGCGCCGGAGGTCAAGGCGGCGGAAGCCGTCGGGGAAATCGAACTGGTTTGCGGGGAGGATAAAATCCAAATTGCCATCGCCGGAACCGGGGTCAGCATTTGCTGGTGCGAACGGGCGGGCGCGGTGGCGGCGAACGGTGATGGAACCGAAGCGTGCTGGCAGCAGCTCATCTTGCCGCCACAACCGCAGTCATGCTTGGCGCTGGCGGCCGGCATGGACGCAACCGCCGCCTGCCCCAGCATCAGGAGCAGGCTGCACAGGATGGTCAGCGCAAGCTTCACGATTGATTCATCACCCATCCGGCGTTTTTGCGCCGGACGGATTTTGTTTTTTAGCAATCAATTATTGCCGGTTTTGTCGGCGGCACGGATGAGGGCCAGATATTTGGCCGGATCCTTGTCAAACTTCGGCTTGCAGGACTTGCAGCACAGTTTCACTTCCTGGCCCTGGTAGGTGAACACAAACGGCGCGCCCATTTCATCGAGCTTGTCGCCGGACACGGGACAGGTGGTGAGCTTGTCGGGCGTGACGTTGGTGCCGGCATCCGCCGCCGTCGGGGTGGTCATGCCGCCCATGCAGCAGGAGGGCATGGCACTGTCCGCCGCCGTAAGTTTGTTGGCCAGAGCCAAGATGCCGAGGGCACCGGCGGCCAGGAATATATATTGAATCGTTTTTTTCATGTTTGGTTAAAGGTAGCTGGTTGTCGTTGTATTCGTATTGAACAGTTGGCTTACCCCGCCGGCGCGGAAACCCCGCAAACTATTTATAATTTTTTCCGGGCCGCCGCTTAAAGCTACCCGTTTCCAAAAATTACACAAGCGGTGTGGAGCAAAACCAACTCCAAACCCATTGCGCTCCAGGACCGCCAGCGCGAAACACTCCGAGAAGCCCCATTCCAAGGACCGCCGCCGCCCAGGCATACCGATTGATTGCGGATGAGGATGATGTCTCATCACGACACGGACGGTCAGGGAATTGACCTACCCATTTTATTATGTTGTTGAAGTAACGGAGGGGCGGTAAAACAAACGCATGAATCACTTTCTGGCACTGGCTTTGGCCTCCGCTCTCACTTTTCCCGCCCTGGCGCAGGAGGAAATCAAATCCGTAACGTTCGATCAGCCGGTTTCCACGCACGAATGGTCGTTAAAAGAAATCAACCCCGCCCTGCCCTCAGACTGGACGGGGTATAATTATCTGGTGATGGAATACCGGGCGTCGTCCAGCGAACGGTTTGAGCTGAATCTCAAGATGACGCCCAAATCGGTTTCCAAGCGGATCCATCCGTTCGCGGGCATGTGGGTGCGGGCGTCCATACCGCTGCGGTTTTACCGGCAGGGATTGGGCAACGGTTCGGATCTGGCGGCGACGGTGAACCAGCCGCGCAATTCCTATTGGATCAATATCGAGTCGGGCGGATTTGGGCCCACGACGAATGTGCAAGGGATGAGCGTGACGATGCGTTATCCGGTGGGCGCGCCGACACTGGAAATCCGGTCGGTGACGCTGGCCACGAATGATCCGGGTGATGACATACTGGAGGGCAAGCCGCTGCTAGACGAGTTTGGTCAATATGCCCAGGCGGAGTGGCCCGGCAAAGCGCATTCGGAAGAAGACCTGAAAAAATCGTGGGCGGCGGAGGCCGACGCGCTCAAGGTGGGCGGCACATTTCCCGGCCGGGACATTTACGGCGGTTTTGCGGATACCAAGGCGAAGGCGACGGGATTTTTCCGGGTGCAGGAGATTGACGGGCGCTGGTGGTTTGTGGATCCGGCCGGCCACTTGTTTTATTCGACGGGCGTGAATGGCGTGGGAGTGGGCGCAGGAACGCGAGTGACCGGGCGGGAAGATTATTATACGACGCTGCCCGAAGCGCTGCCGGGACTGACCAATGGTCCGGTCAAAATGCCGGGAGCCGACCAGGCGGAGGGCAAGCAAGTGAATTTTTACGGTTCGAACATCCAGCGCCGTTACGGCGACCAGTGGCGCACGAACTGGGCGCGGCTCACGGCGGAGCGGTTTGATGCGTGGGGGCTCAACACCACCTATGGCACCGGGTTAAGCGATGTGCTGGGCAGGACGCCGCTCAACAAGCCTTACGTAAATTATCTGCGCGGGTTCCAGACGAGCAACAACATCATGGGATTGCCGGACGTGTATGCGGCGAGCTTTCCGAAGAGGGTGAAAGCGGAGGCGGCGCGTCAGCTTGGGCCGCACAAGAATGATCCCTACATGGTGGGTTATTTCATCGGCAACGAACCGCCGTGGCCGGGTCGCGAAAGCCAGTTTGTTGACCTGGTGCTACAGGGAGCGCCGTCCGAGATGCGAAAACATTTCAAGGCCGGCCTGGCGAAAGGCGACACGCCGGAGATCCGGCGCCAGCTGGTGCTCGACGCGTTTGCACGCTATCTCTCGGTCATCAACAAGGCAGTGAAGAAGGCGGATCCACACCATCTCAACCTCGGCATCCGTTTTGGCGGGACGCCGCCGGATTATGTCATCGTGCTGGCAAAGGATTTTGATGTTTACAGCCTGAACAAGTACCGGTTTGAGCCGCCGCCGGAATATCTTGCCAAGATTTATTCGCTGTTGCACAAGCCGCTGCTGCTAGGGGAATTTCACATCGGCGTGCCGGGTCGCGGCATGGCCCCGGGACTGGTGCAGGCGATGAACCAGGAAGAGCGCAGCCAGGCGTATCGTTATTATGTGGAGCACGCGGCGGCGCATCCTGAAGTCATCGGCACGCACTGGTTTGAGTGGATTGACGAGCCCGTCACCGGGAGGCCGGACGGGGAGAATTACAACATCGGCTGGTTGGATGTGACCGACCAGCCCTACCATGAGCTTGTGGAGGCCGCGAAAGTGACGCACGCGCGGCTGTTGGACATTCATTCGGGAAAAATCCCGCCGACGGGCCGGCGGGCCAGGACCTCGGATGTCGGCACGCCAAGCGAAGCCTCGCAGCTGGGCATTCCGGCCATCCAATAAACCAGCGATGCCAATCCTCAACGAGTTTGAATTATGAACCGACGATTGTTTAGTTTGATGGCAGGAGTTATTGCCGCGGCAATGCCGCTCCAGCCGCGAATTGCCGGCGCCGACTCCGTAAAACTGTGCGAAACGGACGAGGTCATTCCGACTTACAAGTCCGGGCCGCCGGAACCGAACCCGATGTTTTATTTTGGCCGGGATTCGCAGGGCGCGGAGGGACGCATCTATCCATATCCGCTTTACGACAACCTCACCAATGTCCGCAGCGAGCAGTCATATCATCTGGTTTATCTCGAAAACAAATACATCAAGGTAGGCATCGCGCCGGAGATTGGCGGAAAACTTTTCTCGGCGGTGGACAAGACGGACAACTACGACTTCGTCTATCACCAGCATGTCATCAAGCCCGCACTCATCGGACTGATCGGCGCGTGGATTTCCGGCGGCATCGAATGGAACATCCCGCATCATCACCGCGCCAGCACGTTCCTGCCGGTGCAATATCGCACGGAGTCGAACCCCGACGGCAGCAAAACCGTGTGGGTGGGCGAACTCGAGGTGCGCCAGCGCATGACCTGGGCGGTCGGCTACACGCTGCGTCCCGGCAGTTCGGTGCTCGAATGTTCCGTGCGCATCATCAACCGCACGCCGCTCCCGAACTCAATGCTGTGTTTCGCGAATGTTGCGGTGTACGCCAACGACAATTACCAGATCATATTCCCGCCCGATACGCAATGGGTGACGTATCATTTCAAACGCGATTTTGCGGCGTGGCCGATGGCCAGCGGACATTACAACGGCACGGATTTCGGCGCGGGCACGGATGTGAGCTGGTATAAAAACCATCAAAGCGCCAATTCCATGTTTGCCTGGAATTACACGGATGATTTTTACGCCGGTTACGACCACGGCAAAAATGCCGGCACCATGAGCATCGCGGACCATCACATCGTGCCAGGAAAAAAATTCTGGACCTGGGGCAACGGACCGCGCGGCAAAATGTGGGACAATATCCTCACCGACAGTGACGGCCCGTATATCGAATTGATGGTCGGCGCCTATTCAGACAACCAGCCGGATTATTCGTGGCTGCAACCGTTCGAGGAACGCTCTTTCCAGATGAACTGGTATCCTTTCCGCGATATCGACGGCGTCAAAAATGCCAACCTCGAAGCCGCCGTTAATCTTGAAGTGACGAATGGCATGGCCAAGTTTGGGTTCTGCACAACAAAGGAATTTCCAAGCGCGACCGTGCGGCTAACGGCAGGCGACAAAATGGTTTTTGAAGAAAAAATTTCCATCAATCCAGCCAAGCCCTACACAAATCAGATCGCCATTCCCGACCGAGTTGACGAACACAACGTGCGCGCCTCACTTTCAGTGGATGGACGCGAACTCATCGCCTATTCGCCAGTGCGGCTGACGCCCGTGCCGCGACCCGCCATCGTCACACAACCGCCCGCGCCGGACGCATTCACCAACGAAGAGGAACTTTTTCTAGCCGGCCTTCGCATTGACCAGTTCCACGATGCGAAGCTGGATGCCGACCGGTATTGGAATGAAGTCTTGAAGCGCGATCCGGGCGACACCGAGGCAAACACGGGTTTGGGTTTGCTTGATTTGCGCAACGCGAAGTTCGCCGAGGCCGAGCAGCATTTCCGCAAGGCGCTGGAACGGCTTACGGCGAAATACACCACGCCGAAAAATGCCGAGCCGCTTTACTACCTCGGCATCGCGCTGGCGGCGCAGGGCAAAACGAACGAGGCTTTCGACACTTTTTACAAGGCTGCATGGAGCCAGGAATGGAAGTCGCCCGCTTATTTTGCGCTCGCGGAAATCGCCTCAGCCCGCGGGGATTTCGGTGCCGCGCTGAATTATGCGAACAGTTCACTGGATGCCAATGCGCTCAACGTACGCGCCTATGGTCTGAAAATTTCCGCGCTGCGGCATCTTGGTCGCGCGAAGGAAGCGAATGAAACTCTCAAATTCGCGCAGAACAAGACTGACCCGCTGGACGTTCGGCTAATGACCGAGCAATGGTTGCTCACCCGCAACATATCCGCCGCGAGCCAGTTATTCAAGACACTCAATGAGTTTCCCGCCACCGCACAGGAAATCGCCGCCGAGTTCTTTGATGCCGGCCAATGGAGCGATGGCGCTGAAGTTCTCAGCCAATCGGAGTCAGCCGCGCCCGATAAAACAAACATTTCACCGATGATTTATTATTACCTCGGCGACTTCGCCGAGAAACTTGGCAACGCTGCCGAGGCCACCAGTTATCGCCAACAGGCGATGGCGCAATCTTTGGAATACGTTTTTCCATTCCAATCCGAAGCCATTGGGGTATTGCGTGACGCGATGGCCGCAAACCCTTCGGACGCCCGCGCGCCTTATTATCTCGGCAATCTGCTGTTCGACGAGCAGCCCGACGAAGCGATTGCATGCTGGGAAAAGTCAGCCGCGCTCGACCCGAACTTTCCGATTGTCTGGCGCAACCTGGCGCAACCATGGTCGCACAAGGACGACGATGCGTCTCGCGCGAAGGCGATTGGTTATCTTGAAAAAGCCGTGTCGCTTGATGATCATTACGCGGATCACTATGCGGAACTGGATGCGCTTTATCAGGCCGCCAGTGCGCCCGTGGAAAAGCGGCTCGCGCTGCTGGAAAAACACCAGCCGATCGTCGTCCAAAAGGACGAAGGACTGGCGGCGTTGATCAGCCTGAAAACTTTCGCTGGAAAACCCGATGAAGCCATCACGCTATTGGAAGGCCGGACGTTCAGCCTCTGGGAAGGCGGCACACGCTTCAACACCGGCGAAGCCTGGGCGGATGCGCATCTTGTCCGCGGATTGCAACGATTCAACGCGAAACGATTCAGCGATGCGCTTGTAGATTTTGAGGCGGCACTGAAGCCACCGGCGAATTTGCGCGCCGAACAGCCCGGCGGTTCGCAGCAGGTGGAACTCGCCTATTGGATTGGCTGCGCGAACGAGGCTCTCGGCAATCCAGAAACGGCGCAGCAGTCATGGCTTGCCGCCACCGTTACAAATGCGCCAGAAAATCGTCGCGGCAATCAACTTTTCGCCCACGCGGCACACTACTTTCGGGCGCTTGCGTTACAGAAGCTCGGACAGAACGAAAAGGCCAAACCGATTTTTCAGGAACTTGTGGATGCCGGAACGGCAGCGTTAAAACCCGCCGCCGATGATACGACTTCAGCTGTTTCACAACCTGCAAACTTGCGCACCGCGACGGCCCATTATCTCAGGGGCCTCGGCCAGGCCGGTCTCGGAGAAAAAGAAAAGGCGCAGGCGGAATTTAACGCCGCGCTCATGGCCCAACCAGATCATTTGGGAGCAAAAATTGCGCTGGCAATCTTGAATTAAACCGCCACCGCAGGCACATTCCGCTCGTAAACCTCTGCAAGTCGTTGATCGAAAGTGGCGGAGAGAGGGGGATTCGAATCCCATCTACACCGTTTTCGGGTTCAGAGTGACAGACCGGGACCGCAGCAGTCAAGTCGCGACTTTCGCCTTTATTTGCAATTGTATTTTCAGTTTTCAACTCCCTTGTTTCAGTGACAGGCTGTGACACCGTTTGACCCGTCGCGCCTAAATTTCGGGAGTCTATTCGGGAGTCAGAACCAAAGCCCGGCAGACTGTCCATCACTTCCCGCAACGGCAGTTGTCCAACATCCGTGTAAGTCTTCATCGTCAGACGCATGTCGCTGTGCCGTGCCAGTTCCATCGCCACTCGCGGATGCACCTTCATGGTCGAGAGCCGCGTGATAAAGGTCGTCCGCAATGCGTGATAATCAATTCGGCGTCCACGTTCGTCCAGAAACGGAATGCCCGCCTTCACCAAGTCCATCCGAACCTCGTCCATGTCGGGAACACCGTTGACCAGCACCAGATCGTCCGCGTTGCCGTTCGCCGGTTTCTGCTGTTGCAATGCCTTGGCCAGGTCGTGATGCAACGGCAACGACTGTTCCTTCCGGTTCTTATTCACGGCAGCATGGAGACGCAACAATCCGCCAGACTCGCCCAGCACCAGATCGGACCAGCGCAATGTCTTGGCCTCGTTCCGCCGCAGACCCGCAAACAGGGGCAGCATATATGCCAGTTGATTCTTGCCCGCAACTTGTAGCAGCCGGGCCGATTCCGCATCCGACAAAGCGCGCCGCTGAATCCGATCCTTGCCGCGCGTGTCCGCCCGCTCCACCAATTCAAAGGGATTCGCCGAGACGCGGCTTTGCTTGCGCAGCCACGTCCAGAAAGTTGAAAGCATAGCCAGATATTCATTCAGAGTCTTGGGTGCTTTGGTGGTCTGTTCCTTGCGCCACGATTGAAATGAGGCGGGAGTCACGTCCGCCAGCCGCGTCCAACGACATTCCCGGACCAGCAGGTGCAATCGCGTCCTTACATGACGCAGGTGATCTACCGAGCGCCCCAAGATAGTCAACTCGTTGACATACTCCGAAATCAAATCGAGCAGCGGACTTAGCGCCGTCTCGCGTTCTGGTTTCGCCGGAATCAATCCCGCTGATTCGTGCTCCAGCTCCTGAATGAGCTTGTTTAATTTTTGTTGGGCAACCTGCTTGTCGGAGACGCCGAGGGAAATGTCGCGCACCTTGCTGTCACCGGTGAGCTTCACCCTCGCGCGATATAACCGACCAATGGTTCGTTTGCCGTTGCGCAGCCGTTTGGGTTTGTAAATTCTCGCTTCCATATTTTTGATGCTCCTCAACTTGGTTGACTCAATCTTTGAAAATATGCTTTGACCTGGCTTTCTAGCATTCCCACCGCGCGGCCAATCCGTCGCAACGGTGGCAACTCGCCTGCCTCCGCCTTCCGTCTTACCGTCCGCTTGCACACGCCAAAAATCCGTTCCAGTTCGGACAACCGGATCAGCCGGTCATTAAATTCATTTTGCGGGTTCATCTTCGTCCTTCCATTTCCAGCGCTTTTCATTTTTATCCCATTCCATTCCTCGTTCCAGTCGCTTCTGGTAAAATTCAGCCTTCTTTTTGTCGGACGCCATCGCCGCCATCGCCTCGGCCAGCAGCAAAAACATATCCTGTTGCCGGTTTTCCGTGCTCAATGGTTCCTCATATCGGACTTTCCGGTTGCCCTTGTCCTTCGGGTCAGTGTCGGCAAAGTCTAGGGCTTCGACGGCTTCCTTCGCGTTTTTTGGCTCATCTACCGAAGCCGCCGGCTTTAGCTTTTGTCGCTGTTTCATCAGGCTTTCATCCGGCTCATCCACATAACCCATCCGGCGTTTCATTTCCGCCACCCAAGCCTTGCATTCGCTCAGGGACAACAGAATGTAGGGACGCATTTTGACTTTGCGTTTGGTGCCGAAGAACGTGCTTTCAACATGGGTGATGTAAAAGAAGAACGCGGTCAGCTTGCCTTCCTTGATGCGTTTGTGAACCGCAGCCCGTTGGACTGGCACGAACATGGTGACGCCGGCAGGTGAGATGCCCACGTCTCCCTTGTAATGCAAGCCGAGGTCTTCAATCCATTGGCCGCATTCCGCGTGCGTCCCCTCTCGGCGATAGGCGCGCGTGCCGAGCGTTGGCTCGCCGACAATCCTGCGCAAATCTTCCGGCACTTCGATGAATGGAAACTCAATGAATCCCATATTTCTCACATAGTATCTTACTAGATACAATTGTCAACTACAATTTGAGCGGCCTCTTAAACAATTATTAAATCGTTTGCGAATTGGAGCGTATGACGCTACAATGTGCATACGAAATAATGGAAGAGAACATCAAAAAAGATCGGCAAAATGGTGCTGCTGCTGCGTTTATTGACTCGCGGCTGGCGGCGGGTCATGTGTCTTTCCCTCTGGCTGATCTGGTCAAGCAAACGGGTTTATCTGTAACGGCAGCAAAGAATCAGTTGCGTCGGCTGGGTAGTCAGGTTGTCAGGATTTCGCGATTGCAGCAGTTTTTCCTAATTGTCAGCCCGGAGCATCGCTACATGGGTGTGCCCCCGGTTGCATGGTGGCTCGACGACTATTTTAGCTGGCTGGGGCATCCATATTATCTGGCACTTCAATCGGCGGCTGGCACCTACGGTTCCAATCCGCAAGCACTGCAAGTGACGCAAGTGATGACAAGCGGTTCCCGGCGCGAGATTGAAGTCGGACGCCTGCGGGTTCGGTTTTTCGTCAAGCGCGGGATTGAACAGACGCCGACGCAACCACTGGCAAATGCTTTCGCCCCGACGCGGGTGAGCACGCCCGAGGCAACGGCGTTTGATTTGGTCCGGTATGCGTCGCGCATTGGCGGGATTGGGCGTGCGGTTGAAACCCTCACGCCACTGCTGCCGCTGATGGGTGTCACCGAACTCAAGCGTATGCTGGAAGCTGAAAACGAACCGGCAACCGCACAACGGCTGGGTTACATCATCGAGACGGCTGGCAACAAAAAATTGGCCGAGGTGATCCATGACTGGCTGCCCTCTCAACTCGCTTTGGTTCCACTGGCCCCGACGAAGGCTGATCGGACGACGGCGCCAGTGGTCGAGCGTTGGCGGGTGCTTAACAATTCAGGAGAACTATGACTTCACTTACCCGCCGGGATGTCCTGGCCCATCAAACGGCGGTTCCTTGGCCGAGCCAGCGTCAGGTCGAGCAGGATTTATTGTTATGCCAGACGATGGTTGCGTTATTCAACGATGCTTTCTTGCAGAGCCAGATTGCCATGCGTGGCGGCACGTTGCTGCACAAGGTTCATCTCGCGCCGGCAGCGCGTTACAGCGAGGACATTGATCTGGTTGTGGTCGGTGATCGCCCGGAGGGCCATATTCGCCGGGCGCTCAATCGCGTATTGAGCGGTGTGCTGGGAACTCCGAAACAATCAGTTTGGGATGATCTCAAACTGGCCATCCGCAACACCGTTAAACCATCGCGGGTACTGCGGATGACTTACGCCGTTCCCTCCCTCATGGAACCGGGAACGAACCTCGAAATTGTGGTGGAGGCCAATGTCACCGAACGCACGCCGCATCTTCCCGTGATTAAAATCCCGTTTGAATTTCCGTTTCGGGATGCGGCGGTCAGCACCCAGGTCAGCGGTTATGACATTCATGAAATGCTGGGGACAAAAATGCGGGCATTGTTTCAGCGGCGGCGTGGCCGGGATTTATTTGACCTGTATTGGGCGCTGGCGCTGGCCAAACCAGCCGTGGTTCCCGCCCGGATTATCGAATCATTTCAGCATTATCTAAAATTGGAGGGCAGCGTTGCCGGACGATTCGAGTTTGTTGCGCTGCTGGACGGGCATCTGGCAGACCGTGGATTTTGTTCGGATATGAATCAACTGCTCCGGGCAGGAATTGATTATGACCCGCAGCAGGCTGGAGAATATGTGAAAGCCAAACTGCTCGCCTTGCTGCCGGAACGATAAAAACTTTTGATACGAATTAACGCAAATCAAAGATTTTCCAAGCGGGCTTGCCACCGTCTGCAGAATGAAAGAAACTGCCTCACACGATGAAAACAAACGTCCGCCAAAGCGCCGCCGAACAGCCAGTCGGCCACGTGGACAATGTCGTCAGCGACCGCAACCTGGTCTTCTCCTCCGTGTGGACGGAGAGTTACCAAAGTTGAGCAGCTAACCGTGATATGTATCTTTCCGACAACACACTTGACGACCTCATGTTAAGGGTGTTCGAAAGGCTGCTCAATTCTAAGAATATAATCCATCCAACCCGTGGCGAAGCCACAGAGTTAACCGGTGTTCTTCTACAGCTGACAAACCCGCGAGCACGCCTTAGCCGAACGGAAACAAAAGGGAAACTGTTCAGCTGTCTTGGAGAGTTATTTTGGTATCTGGCAAAAACAAATAATGTGAAATTTATTTCATATTATGTTTCACGTTACCGAGATGAGTCTGATGATGGACGCGTTGTTCATGGTGGTTATGGCCCTCGCTTTTTCGCGATGGATGGCCGGCATGACCAAATTCAAAACATAATAAACTTATTAAAGAAGCACCAAGACTCACGCCGAGCTGTCATTCAATTGTTTGACGCAGCGGACATCGACCACTCGTCACCCAGGCACAAGGAAATACCTTGCACTTGCACGTTGCAATTCATGGTGCGGCGAAAGAGACTCCATATGTTTACCAACATGCGTTCCAACGACGCATTTATTGGGCTGCCGCATGACGTTTTCGTCTTCACAATGCTTCAAGAAATTGTCGCGAGGTCGCTGGGTCTTGAACTTGGCAAATACAAACATTTTGCCGCCAGCCTGCATCTCTACAAAAAGGATGCCGATGGTGCCCGGCATTATCTACGCGAAGGATGGCAACCCACTGTGTTTTGTATGCCACCAATGCCTTTTGGTGACCCGTGGAAATCGATAAAAACCGCCGTCCATACAGAGCGCGCAATTCGGCTACGCAAGAAGCACGATATTTCAGAACAGAAAATCGATTACTATTGGAAAGACATTCTTAGGCTGCTCGAAATATTTGCGCTTTCGAAGAATCTCGACCACAAAGCTATTGCGCAGCAAAAACGAAAGATGACCTCTCGGATTTATGATATTTACATTGAACCCAGAAGACTGGCCGCACTCAAACGCGCTAAAGACAAACAACATGAACAGCTCGGGCTTTTCTGAATTCATTAAACTTCCCCAAGTCATATGATGTTGAAAGGCGTTTTGACAACAATGGTTGAGCGGTTGGATGATAAATCACTCATCGCTTTAGGTGTCATTCCATGGAGCAGCCCTGTGATTTCTTTCGGAGATATCACGCGTTCGCACGTGGCTACATTGGGCATTAATCCAAGCAATCGGGAATTCGAAAACCTCGATGGCAACGAGTTGGATGGCTCAGCACGGAGATTCCATACGCTCAAATCGTTGGGGCTTGAGCGCTGGTCTGACACCGGAGTCGAGCATTTACAGATGATAATTGAGTCTTGTTACACTTATTTCCAAAGAAACCCATACGATGCATGGTTCAAAAAACTCGATAGGCTCATGGTTCAAGCGCAGGTGTCTTATTACAATTCACCGCTCAAGGCTTGTCATCTGGATCTCATCCCGTATGCAACAGCGTGTAAATGGACAGCGTTGAATCATTCCCAACGAAATGGGCTGCTGGCAAACGCAGGTGACATGTTGGGGCGAATGATTGCCGACTCTCCTATCCGTATTCTGATTTTGAACGGCAATTCTGTAGTGCAAAACTTCGAGAAAGTTGCAGGTGTGCAACTTGAAAAGCGTGCCATGGCGTCTTGGGCACTTCCGCGAAGTCAGAGCGAGCAAGTATCGGGGATTGCTTACAAGGGAGCGCTTAGTGAGATCGCCGGCATTGAACTAAGGCAAGAACTGGTTGTCCTCGGATTCAACCACAACATCCAAAGTAGTTTTGGCGTGACAACTCAAGTCATGGATGCGATACAGCGTTGGATTTCACTAGAAATAAAGGTGGCAATCACATGAGACCAAAAGATTTTCAACTAGCGCAACGGATTGGAGATGGATTGATTGCGTATGATAGAAACCACAGGCGATTGTTTGGAATCCGTTTAAAGGCGCACCGGGACGCATTTATCGAACAAGTTCTGGAGAGCATTCATCGAGTCGCCTATCCATCAGTCATTGCTCGCAGGGATATAAGTCCCGAACGAGCGAACCCCAACAGCCCATTGTTTGATCCAGTAAGGGCTGCGATTCTCAAACAGAGGACTGGTCAAACTGACGAAGCTTTTTGGTTTATATTTCTGTTTGTTCATTTTGGAAAGCACCTGCGCACAGGATGGCGGCTCACCAGGGATGTTTATGGATGCCTTGGTAACGGCGCGCCTTGGACTTGGGCTAGAGTGGGCAGCAACCCGCGGAGTTTTCGTTCTTGGTTAGCAGATAATCGAGCTGCGTTAACGGGAGATGGCGTCGCTCGCCATTTTGGAAATCACCGAAAATATGAATCATTGGATGCATGGTCGCGCAACGGAACAGGAGAAGCTGTTGAAAGTTATGTGCAATGGGTAGCCCCGCCCAGAACACATCAACAATTGATTCAGGCAGCTCAGGCAGAAGTCGGTAATGACGCGCGAAGACTTTTCCATTTCCTTTACGGTTCAATGAACCGAGTGACGAGGTTCGGCAGAACTGCCAAATTCGATTATTTAACAATGCTTGGAAAACTAAACCTTGCCCCCATCGAACCTGGATCAACATACATGGAAGGTGCTACAGGTCCGTTTACTGGAGCGCGACTTCTTTTCGGCGGCAGCACAAATGCGGATTTGGAACGGTTGGAATTAGATAGCTGGCTTGTTGAACTCGGCGGTCAACTTGGGGTCGGCATGCAAGTTCTCGAAGATTCTCTGTGCAATTGGCAAAAGAGCCCTTCAAGGTTTATTGCTTTTCGAGGTTGATTCCACCCCAGACAAACCGACGTTTAAGTCCATTTAAGTAACGTGGAGATATGATACCTCGGTGCTGCATTTGGCCAACGACAATCCCTGGCGAGATGCCTAGCTTGTGTGCAAACCTAATTACCTCTGTAGAATTGCAGCTCAATTGTTCAAGGTTCGAACGCTCAGATTTTGGAATCAGTAATTCAGCAGCATATTCATTTGCTTCCCTTTCCTGCTCGGCAGAAATGGAATCACCATCTTCAAGGAAGACCAAGTCTTTGCTATGAAGCATCAAGTGGCCCGCCTCATGGAAAAACGTAAACCAAAAGTGGTCATCAGATAGGTAACGAAAGCTCAAAATTAAACAGGCTTTTGTTGGCGAAAGAAAACGCGTTGCGCCACTAGCTCGACAACCTGCAGGAGCACGAAGAACGACAACGGCGACTCCTGATTCAGCGCAAATCTTTTGTAGTTCCATTATGAAGTGACCGGGATCTTTGCGCCGAGTCAATGGGCGGACTTTATGAAGTGCAGTTTCAAAACGAGATGCACTCCATGCTTTTGTGGTAATCGCTCCTGCCTCAAGCTCACCCTGTCGAAGCCATGCTGCTGTTGCGCCAAACTCTGTTTTGAACGCTACTGATTTTTTGAACGCTGACGCGTTTAAAACTTGTCCGTAGGTTTTATGCCAATCTGAAACAGTCTGCACTCCAAAAAAATTAAGGCACGCTTTGAATTCATTTACGACTCCGGCATACGGGCTCAACCAACCAAAGGAACGCATTTCTTTTAGCGGAAGCTCGGTTAGCCATTCAGTGTCTGTTTTTTCTTTCGAAGCAGGACGGAGGCGAGCCAAGCCACAACGATATTGAGCCTCGCGCGTCATCCAAAACGCGGTAGAACCCCCAACAATTGCGACGAGTTTCTGGGCAATCTTAATTGTAATTTCCACCTCTCCGTCCAACAAAGCGTCAGCAAACTCTGGAGCTCGTCCCAAACGTTGAGCAAACACAGTCGGAGCGAGGTTTCTCTCTTCGAGAGCAGCCGCGATTGTTTCACCAGGCTTTGAAACCCAGTCAGGACTAAAACTTATGTTCTCAGGATTCATATCTTTTGACTTCGATAATTTTGATACGGGTAACTTTAGACCAGTCCACTTTTCCGGCTTTATGGACATGTTTCGCAGAATGGTTTGCACAAAAGACGATTTTAAACCCATCGCAAAGTGTGATGGACATGTGGCCGTGCAACGCTCCATCCAGTTCGCACGGATTTCCTGCAACGAGTTCGTGCACGCCTTGTATAGCGAGGAGGTCCGCCAAACGTCCGATCAGCTGTTTTGCAACTCTTACCCCGAGTGCTTTGGCTGCTAGCGTTTCGCTTTCACAAAGACTCCGTATCGATTTGTTGGCAAATGCGAGTTCCAAGGTTTCCAAAAGTTTAAGATTTTTTTCACCTGTGTCCAAGACATCTTTGACCCATACGTTCGACGTGGCTCGTTCATGGTCTGCGCAAGCGCCTCCTGGAACTGATCCATCCAAGAGCGCTTCGAAGTGATTCTACTTGAGATAAAGGCGGCGGCGAATCCCGCCACTGGCAATTTCCGCTGCAGACGGTAATCATACCCACCCCAAAGCCAAAGGCTTGCAGGGCAACTTCGTGAATTCCTAACCAGCCGCAACTTGCGACGTGAGCATTGGCAAGGAGGAACGAAACGGCGAGTGCGTTTGTTTGAGCCGGTTTCGTAGTGTCCTTGCCAAGCGGAACGGAGCGGTATCATCGGCGGCGCAATTCACGAAGCCGGTGGGCGGAAATGCGTTTATCTCTGCGAATCTCGCCGGGTATGACCCAAAACGCAAATGTCATTGGACAAAACGTGGCCCGATTTCGATACCAAAAAGGCTGGTCGCAGGATTTGCTCGTCACCAAAATGCAACTCCTGGGGATTTATATCACTCGCGACATCCTGGCTAATATCGAAACCTTACGCTCAATTGCAACCGACAAACAAATCGTAGTTTTCGCGGAAGTTTTCGGTGTGCCGGTGGGTGATCTGTTTCCACCAAAACAGCAATCCAGCGGCCGTATCGTCGGATTAAATCGCTAAATCGCTGTCAAATTCTGTCGCCGACGCTGACCAGCGTTCAGGCCAGAATATATTGGCCGGCCTTTTTAGTGCCGATACGTTTCACCAGACCGGCCTTGATCAAAGGCCGGAGCAAATCCAACGTGCCCTGTTTGGATACGCCCAGCGCATCCCAAAGCTCGCGCGGCGTCATGCTCTTGTGGTCACGGAGCAATTGCAAAAGCTGTTCCTGCTTCGGGCGCAGAACCAGTTTTTCCTGGCCCGGCTGGGCGGATAGTTTTTGCACGCGCGTCCAAACGCGTTCCAGCGTCAGCAACAAACCTTCGGCACAGTATTCCAGCCATCGAGATAAATCTTCACCTTCTCGGCGCACTGCGTCCAGCGCCGCGTAATAGCGCGGGCGGTTTTCCCAATAAAATTCGTCCACGGAAAAAATGTGATGCGTGTCGAAGCCGCGCCGGTAAAGCTCCCACAACGCCAATGCCCGGCCTGTGCGCCCGTTGCCGTCGGCAAACGGGTGAATTGCCTCAAAACGGTAATGCACGATGGCGGAACTTAAAACCGGCGACAAATTTGCCGCCTCCTTGTTCCACCACGTCAGCAACTCGAACATCAAGCCCGACACATCGGCGGGCGGCGGCGGCATATAGCGACCAACACGCACGGCCATCGTGCGGTAACGTCCCGCCGTGCCCTGATCCATCACGTCGCCGGCCATGATTTTATGTAGGCGCAAAATTTCCTCGTGCGAGATAATTTTCTTGGCGGCATTCTTTTCCACGAACCGCAGGCCGGCGAAATAATTTACTACCTCGCGTTTAGCGCGGGCGGCGACGGCTGGAATTTCCCGGCCTTCCTCCACCGCGCGAACCTGTTCCAGAGTCAGCGGATTGCCTTCGATGGCCGTCGAGGAATGGGTGTTGCGCGTGCGGGTGTCCTTTTGCAAGGCGGGAATCCAGCGCACTTGGACGGTGCCGGCCAGGATACGCTCACGCAACGCGGCGATCTGCTCCACGCGGGCGAGCAGCGCCGGGGTGATGGTGAATTCTGGCTGATAACTCACACGCGCAACCTGCCAGTAAGTCAAGTGTAAGTCAAGTTTTTAGTCAAGCGATCTGGGGCTGCGGCTGCTCGCGGCTGTCGTGGTCAATTGTGGTGACGAACTCGGGTTCGTGGAAATCTTTACAAAAGGGCACATTCATGGCGGTTTTATGCTGTTTTGAGGAATTGTTCATCGGGTGCGAAACCGTGCGTTCAAGCAAAGGGCAAATCCATTTCTCGGAGCCGATTTGACGTGATTCGGTCAAAAGCTCGGCGATGGACCATACATGGTCGGTCAATCTTGCCGCCATTGCCGGCGTTTCACCCCGGAGCGATTTATGAACACGGCAAAAATTATAGTGTGCGATGGAAAGCGCTACGGAATTCTTGAGATGTTCAAGTTTTTTGGAAAACCCGAGTGTTAAGCGGGTCAGCCGCCGGTTGAAAAGCCGCAGGTTCAAATGCGTCCGGTCAATATAGGAGGTGCTGATTTTGTCGAATCGAACCGGCCCGAACACCTGCCGCTTGTAGATGGTCTTCACCCGGCTTGGCTCATAACGTCCTTCCGCTGTATTTGAATCCTTCGCCCTCGGATGGATAAACTTTTTACTCACCTGACCGTAGGCGGCTTCGCCGTAGAACGCCCATTTCACCTCATCCTCAAAAAGCTCGTAACCGTCCGTTGAAAGCTGAAATGGTCGCGCGACACGCAGTTTCAAGTCCTGCATATATTTTTCAATCGTGCAGGAGGTGCGTTTGCCGATCATCCAATTGATGATGAATTTGCTGTCCGCGTCCACGCCGAGGAAAATGGATTGCCTTCCCCGTTCCGGGTCTCCGGTCACGTTGTTTTTTTCTTTGCATCCGACAAAACAAAACATTTCGTCAACTTGGACGAAGGGGAAATTGACCTCACGCACCATCTTGTCGAGCAGGAAGGCGGATTTACTGCCCGCCACTTCCAACACCGCCTGAATGGTGTTCGGATGCGTTTTCGTGATTCGCGCCGTGGCGCGGACGCCCATGCCTTCAACCAGGAAATTTATGATTCGCGTCGCCTTTTTGAGTGGCGTTTTGAGCCTGCCTAGTGGCCGATACGGAATGTCGGAAAAAGTTTTGCCGCAGGAATTGCAGCGGTAACGCTGGCAGCGACAATTAAAGTATCCAAATTTTATGCACGCCGTTTTGCATTGAGGACAAATCATATCCATCAACCTCCTGTGGATACTATACACGAACCGTCCTGTTTTCACAGCAGGCAGGGCGACTTTTGTCCCGACCGATTCATGTGCCCAAAGCGTTTGTGCGAAAGTCTGTTTACACGCCAGCGGCGGGATGGTCAATTGGGTGCTGATTTGCATTAGCCCAGAACTTTTCTTCCGAACCGCGCATCATCAATAGATGCGCTATGACCTCATCGGTCGGACACATGACCCCGGCCCATGTGTCGCCATAATAGCCGATTGGATGCAGGCAAAGGGCACACAACCAGTAGGCACACTCTTCGCGCTCGCGCATTGCTATCGTTGGCCGACCTTTGCGGAACAGGTATGTTACCGTCTAGGTTTGATTCGAGGTGGTTGCCTCGCCGTTGCCAACCCGGTTGCCCCGCCGCTGCTAACCGTGCTGCCAACCGAAAAAAAACTTGCTTCTATGGTGGCGTTACTGGCTTGTCGGGGCGGCGTCTGAACCTTTGCGGCTGCGTGTTGGCTGGCGGTCGTCGCTGGTCTGCTTATTAGGCGCTCTGGCTGCCGCGCCGGGCAGCGTGGCGATGCTGGCGCATCGCCGGATTGCTTTCCGGGCTGCGTTAGCTCGCTGGCGGTTTCGGTTTCAGGCTGTCATTGAATTCTTTGGCTTCCTCTGCACCCATCATTCTCACGTTGGCAATGTGCGGTCCGCGTGAACGGTATGGAGAATTTTCTTTTGGTGGCGGCGGGACATCGCTCGTGATAGCCGTTGCCGGCGGCGTGGCCGGCGTGGGTTTTACGGTCGCGGCTGGCGCACTTTGAGGCGTGGCCGGGATATTTGCGGCTGGCGCGGTTCTCGTCCGTTTACGCCGCTTGCGTTTTTTGCCGCCTTCCAGGACGGTGCGGCCGTATTCGGCCACACGCGCCCGGCTGGTCTTGACTCCATTTTGTTGCAGTATTTCTGCAATGGCAGCGTAGGACGCATTTTTGCCGCGCAATTCCACGATGGAATCATGGAACGGCTTCAAATTGCCGAATGGAATGCGACTTGGATCGGGTTGATATTCCCGAATTGCTTTGCGCAGCAATTCCAGATTGGGCGTTGTCGGTGATGTGGGTGAGGTGTTCATAATTTTAGAACGGGATGGTTAAAAACATGACGGCGGGATTCTGACGAGTCATCTTGCGAGATGTTTCTCGGCTGTTGCGCGGCCAAGTTGCGAGTTGTCTCGTAAGTTTTCGGTGCGGACATTGCGCGTCCAAATTCGGCGCAAGGCAAATTGTCTTGCGAGTCGTCCTGACGGATGTTCGGCGGCATTGCCGTTGCCACTGTCCGGCCATTGCCGGGACGTTGAGCGGACACGGCGTGAGACATTTCGCCGGATTTCTTGCCGGATGTTCCGCGCCCATCTCTCGGGACTCCGCGCAGTTTTCGGCGAGATGTGAGCGAGCCGTAAAAACCTTGTCGAGACAAGGGGTAAGGCTTGCACCCTATTAAGGCGGTAGCACACAACCGTGCGACTGCACCGTGACTTGAAAATGGTTGCATCGTTTTGGACACGCTTCGTGAACATGACCGCGCAAATTGATGGTGCAATTTGTGACGCGAAATTGAACGTGGTGGCATTTTCGTTTTTGCATGGCCGCCGGGCACAGTCTGATTGCCGTAAATGAAATGTGATCATGGTTCGTCCATAATTTCGTTGTCACGATTTTGCATCGGGTCAACATCGGTGATGATGATTGGCGGTGGTGATTGATTCGGCGGTCGCGTCGTAAAGATGATGCCGGAAATGACCGTGGCTGAGTTTCCTTGTGATCGTTTCCGCCGCAGACCACCGCTCAATATCCAGGCAATCACCACGAGGGATAGCCAGACGAACACGAGGTAAAGATAAACGCCGTAATCCGCAATCAGGGCGTCCAGAGCGTTGAATACGGGATTGAGCACCGTAGCCGGATTTAAGTTCATGGCTGGCCCTCCGCTGAATTGATGATGGCGAGAACCGCTGCTTTGAGTGGGGCCGGAAGTTTAGCCCAAGCCGTGACAATTCGTGTCAGGTCGGGACAGGAAGGGATTGAATTTCGGGAGTCTATTCGGGAGTCATCTTCCGATTTCCCAATAAAAAGTGGCGGAGAGAGGGGGATTCGAACCCCACAGTTTTGTCCGTAAATAAAGGGGAATCTCACGGAGACTCCCGAATAGACTCCCGAAATTCAATCCTTTCCTGTCCTGACTTGACTCAAGTAGTCACTGCTTGGGCAAAACTTTCCGCGCCAATCAAAGCCGCCATCCTCGCCCTTGTTCGGACGGCAAGCTGATTCTCCACCGACCATCATGGCTTTGAACATAACATTCTTCTTGGGCGCGGCACAATCGAATTTAACGCGCTTGCAGGCCGGGCATTTTGACTGGCGGCATTCGGAAAGATCGCCGCTTTGGAAAAACGTGCTGGCAAGGCTGGCAACCGCCACGGCTGCGATTTGGGCGTGAGACTGACGAACTGAAAACGGAGGACGAATCATGAACTTGAATCCCGCTGAATTGCTCAATCCCGTTTTCAACACGCTGGACGGCCTGATTGAAAACGACGGTGTTTATCTCTACCTGGTATTTGTCTGGCTGGCACTGCTGGCCATCGGTTGGATTTTCAGCGGCGGCTTGCGGAAACGTATGAAAGGAAACTCCGTCACGGTCGTTCCCGGCATCATCTTCACGATGCAACCGCCGATGCAATCCCCGCCGCCAATCATCGGCATCGAGGTTGACCAGACGTGGAACGGTGACGACGAAACAATGGACAAACCATGAACACATTTCATTCCCGGCAAACAGACTGTGACCGACACGCTCGCAAAAATGAGAACACCGGCACATTATATTTCACGTCACAAATTGCACCATCAATTTGCACAGTCAGGCACACGAAGCGTGTCAAAACCAATGCAACAATTTTCAAGTCACGGTGCAGTCGCACGGTTTTGTGCTACCGCTTTGATAGGGTGGAAGCCTTACCCCTTGTCTCGACAAGGATTTTACGGCTCGCCAATAGCTCGCCGAAAATTGCGCGGAGTCCCGCGAGACGGTCGCGCGATGGGCGCGAAACGTCCGGCAAGAAATCCGGCGAAACATCTCGCGTCATGTCCGCGCAACGTCCCGGCAATGGCCGGACAGTGGCAACCGCAATGCCGCTGAACGTCCGTCAAGACGACTCGCAAGACAGCTTGCCTTGCGCCGGATTTGGATTCGCAATGTCCGCGCCGGAAACTTGCGAGACAACTCGCAATACAGCCGCGCCGCAGTCCGCGCAATAGTCAATCCAACATCTTACAAGCAACTCGCCGGATTTCTCGCCGTCAGCTTTTAACCATGACATCCAAAAAATTATGAACACACCAACCACACCAACGCTCGATCTGGAATCGCTGCGGAAAGCGATTCAGGAATTCCGGCCTAATCCGCATCGCGTCCCGTTCAACAATCTGAAACCACTCCATGACGCCATCGTGGAATTGCGAGGCAAAAATGCGTCCTATTCCATCATTGCTGAATTGCTGATACAAAATGGAGTAAAAACCAGCCGGGCGCGGGTAGCCGAATACGGCCGCATCATCCTGGAAGACGGCAAAAAGCGCAAACGGCGCAAACGGGCGAGAACCGCACCCGCCGTCAATGCTCCGACCACTCCTCAAAGTGCGCCCGCCGTAGCCGCAAAACCTGCGCCGACCACGGCACCCGCAGGCAATATCACGCCGCCCCCAAAAGAAGATTCTCCATACCGTTCACGCGGACCGCACATCGCCAACGTGAGAATGATGAGTCCAGAGGAAGCCAAAGAATTCAATGACAGCCTGAAATCAAAACCACCAGCGAGCTAATACAACCCGGAAAGCAATTCGGCGATGCGCCGGCACCGAAACCGGCACCACATTGCTTCCGGCCAGTGAATTGAATTATTAAACTATGGTCGAAAGCCGTCAAATCCCGGCAAATCAACCTTCCGCTTGACTGGCATCACCTGTGATGTCATTTTATACTGCATGGAAATCGTGCAAGACACCAATGTCTTCGTCGCCGCCCTGCGCAGCCAGGAAGGCGCGAGTGCGGAGGTGTTGGATCGCTGTTTGGCGCGCGACGATCAGGCCGTCATGGGCGCAGCCCTGTTTGCGGAATATGAGGAACTGGTGCAGCGGGACAGTTTGTGGCGGGACGTGCCAGTGACGGCGGCGGAACGCGAGGCGTTATTGGACGATTTTTGTGCAGCGGCAATCTGGCAGCCGATTTATTTTCGCTGGCGGCCCAACCTGCCGGACGCTGACGACGACCACGTTTTGGAACTGGCGATAGCTGGTGGCGTGGAACATCTGGTCACGCACAACACGCGCGACTTTAGCCGGGGCGAACTTAAATTTGCCTCGCCGCGCGTGGTGACACCGGCGCAACACCTGAAAATTGTAAAATGAAAACCATTCCTTATCGTTGTGATGATTCACGGCACAAAGCGTTGCTGGGCGCGGCGCGATCCACCGGCACGAGCGTGCAGCGGCTGTTTGACAACTTTGTCACGCATGTCATTACCGAGCGGCAGGCGGAAGCCCGGTTTGTAGTGCGTCAGAAGCGCGGCAATCCGGCGCGCGGTCGGAAGTTGCTGGCTGAAATCCGCCAGCGCGTCGCGTCTCATGCCAAATAATGACGACCGTGACACTCCCAGCGTGAAGCCTTAATCGCCATCGGTCTTTGGCGAAGCGAGCATCGTCAAGGTGGACCGCCGCGCAGCGAGGAGGACCTTGACGACGCGCAGCGAGCCATACCATGAGAGGGCGATTCACGCGGAGTCGGAATGTTGAAAGGTGTTGAACGGAGTTTAGCTGCGTTGAATTGACGGCGGGGCGTTCGCGCAAATTTCGCGCAACATTCGCGTCTGCGGTCGTGGCCTCAAGCTGTGCTAAGGGAAGATGTCTGACGGTAAATTTGCCGTTTTACACCAGCGTCATTGCTGTGTGTATCACAGTCGGCAGCTTGGTCGCTCCGCTGTTACGCCCGCCCGCTTGCATCGCAAGGAGAATAGAGTCCGTCATCAAATCAGGTTTCATTCGGTCGCCGGTGCGTCACTTCATCAGCGCAGCCTTACGGCGTTTTAACCGGCGGCGTTTGACGCACGCCACAGACTTTACTCCCGGCAGCCGTATTCGCCGTCAGAGGCGGGGTAAGTGTCATGCCGCAAAATTCTATTTTAACCGCTCACTTCCCGGCGTGCTGGCGGTCAGTTCAACGGCTGATTCCGGCGACGTGGACGGCTGACGTTGAACCGTGTTGAAAGCCGTTTAATGGCGTTGAACCGGAAGCGGCAAATTGCGACAACTGCCAGTGAACAAAGGCGACAAAAAGCGGCAAGTTCATTGCCGCCTTTTGTCGCTTTTTGCCGCTCGGGTTTTGCGCGTCTGCTCTGACCTCTACTGACGTAAGGGGATGGTGTCTCGTCACAAATCCTGTTCCCTGATGGTTCGTATCAACTCCGTTTCATGGTTGGCGTGAACGTAGGCGATTGCCAACGTAGCTGTCTGATTACGCGACACCGCTGAAACGTCACCGTGTCAAGACACGGACGAAGCCTTCTCGGGACGTGCCAAAAATGGAGAGCGGGATGGAAATCGTCTTCAAGGTTCCGTCACCAGTGACATTCGTGTAAGACTGCCAGCCTCCTAAAACCAAGTTGGTCCCGTATTGGACGGCATGGGTGAAACCGACTTGCGAGAGAAACTGAAACTGAAAATTCGTCCCGACGGTGTGCGGGATCAATAAATTGACCGTCAAGGGCACGGTCAGGGCGTTGATCAAATTGGTTCCATTCATCGTGCCGAGGCCGGTGCAAAGGTCGTAACCGTTGGTGGCGCAAAATAAATTCGGACTTGCCGACCAAGTGTTGCTGCCGCTCGTGACATCATGGAAAAACGCTGTGTAGTTTGTCCTCGCAGCAATGGCGTAGAGGGCTGGATTGATGAAGCCGGCACTCGGCTGTCCGTTGGCTGCCAACTGCTGATTGACCAGCGCCATGAAACCAGCCCACAACGGCGCGGCTGCACTTGTGCCACTATTGTCATCGAACGGATTATTGCTGTTGTTGTTACCATTGTTATAGATTTCATAGATGTAATCCGCACACGCCGCTACATCGGGAATATTTCTAAAATTGGTTGAACCTCCTCTGCCTGCCATATTGCTGACGTTCGTCTGCCAGCTTGGAATAGAATAATAGCTGCTGATACCACCACTGCTACCGACTTTTGGCTGATTTTGTTCTACAGCCCAGTTCCAAACTATTTCTGAAGCCCATGAATCACCTGCGCTATTCATCTTCAATGTTGTTCCACCAACTTGCGTGATGTATGGATTGCTGGATGGCGCATTAGCGACATTTGGATTATCAACGCCATTGACGGAATTGGAGCCGGTTGTAAAAGCTTGGCTGTCGCCGGACGCGTTGAAAAAAGTTTGCCCCACCGCATCCATGCTCATGAAAATTGCGTCTGTCGTGTTGGTGGGGCCATACCAACCCCAAGAGCAACTCAAGTTGAGTATGTTGCTGCGGGCAAGCATTTGATTCAAAATGTCGTTCGGATTGGCATTATTTTTTCCTATGAAACACACAATACTGGACAGGTTTGGAGCAATCGCCATTGCCATTTCAATGTCCAATTCGAGTTCTCCGGCGCTTCCACTTTGGCGGCCATTAAACGGAGGAATATACACAGATCCAACCTGAATATTCGTCCGTCCGTCACCTGCTAGGTTTGCATAATTAAAAATGTCGTTAGTATAAAAAATTGTGTCACTTAATTCGAACAACCCGACGCTTTGTCCAGCACCATTGAGCGTCGTTCCCGGCACATAGGCGTTACGAAAATCATTACCAAATAAATCGCCGGAACCATCGGGAGCATTGCCGTTTGCAACTTTTTTAGAAGTGGCGTGCGCGCCCTTGCTTTTTTCCCATTTTGAATGCGGCAGTGAAAAATCGCTTAAGCCTTCGATGTCAACCACCGGCATGGCCGCGTCCACCATCGGCTCGGTGTCCGGCGCAAAAAAATCGCGCGCCTCGGTCGGATGCCGGTATGTCCGCAACGTAATGTGAAACGCCTTTTCGACCGCCGCCGCCGGTCCGGTAACATCCAACACCAACCGATCGTCATGTGTCACGGCGATGGCAAGGCCGTTCGTCCGCGCAAAATTTTTGACCGCCTCGTAATCCTGCTCCGTCGGGCCAAAGCGCGCGGTCAATTGCTCCCGCGTCAGATAATGGCGAAAGTTCGGACTGGCCGGGTCGGAAACCTGCGCCACAAAATTCTCCAAGCCAGCCCGGTCGCGCAGCGGCAATCCGATGGCGAGCCATAATTCGTTCGTTGCCGCCAACCGGCCAATTGGTTGCAGGTGCAAGCGCGCTATCGCCTCCGGCACATGACCATGCAAAATCTGCTGTGCGGTCGCACATGGCATGATGCAAACAGTGCCAGCAATTGCCAAAACGACAATTTTGAGCCAGTTTGTTTTCACGGGTTTGTGAATGATTGCGTTAATGATTAAAACTCTCTCCATCCCGCTCGTCCACTTCAAACTGTTATCTGATGGCGACGAAATTGCGGGTGGTCACGCAACGCGAGTTGCGTGGATTGTGAAAAAAACGGAGACGGCCGTGTTGCCGCCTCCGCGATGTGTTTTCGCTGAATTATTTGCCCCCACTCGGCCCATTGGACCTTCCACCTCCCGATGGATTTCCTGGAGAACCGCTCGGCCATCCTCCCCCGTTACCTTGTCCGCGCCCGCCACCACCGCTGCCTTTGCCGCCACCACTCTTGCCACCGCCACCGCCTTTTCCTGCACATGCGATCATATGATTCCTTTGGTTATTACGTTTGGTTGATTTTTTCGCCACCCCTGAAACGCTAACGAGGTGGTGAAGTGTTCTTTCGTATTTGAGATCATGGCATCGGAATTGAATTGAACTGCTTGGTAAGTTCTTGGGCATGCTTACGGTTCCATTCCAAGCATTCTTCGGATATATCGTCTTTTGATTCTCCCGGATTTATGACAACGTTTTTGAGGATTTCCGACCTTTGTTCAGAAAGCATTTTTTCCCGCCGAGAAAATCGCTCTTTATCTTGTTCAAAGAAATGAGTGGCCTCTTTTACGCTGGTTCCCACGTCACGCATCATCGTCTCCAAATTAAAAGTTTGGCAAACCATTGCCATAAGGTTGCCCTCGAATTTAAGTTCGAGGCCAAAATTCGACTGTAAATCACAGGGAAGATCGGGGTTCCAGTCAATGTGCAAATACTTGCACAATTGATGCAGCCAGGCGTAGTTGGGTGGCGTATTGAGTTCAAAATGAGCCTCACACCAAATTGCCGCCATTGGGGCCGCATTCTTCAGCGGGATGATCTGCAAATTTTTTTTGATGGCGATAAACAACCCGGCACTGAACGGGCGAAGTGGCCGCCCTTTTCGAGATTCATATTCGACATCGCCAAGAATCACGCAGCCGTCGCGGTAATCGAGCAGCGGGTTGTTTACCATCATCAAGCGATAGACAGCCGTGTGATCGGTTGCGAGACCGCGTTCATTCAAGAATTCAGCGATTTCACGGTAGCTGTTTCCCTTTCTTCGCAGTTCCCAAATAGTTTCCAAATATGCTTCTAAACCTCGTTTTTCAGGGGCGGCTTTGGCCTGTTCGAGCATTTTGTTAGGAGTCATTGCAACAGATTACAACACATAGTTATTTAATGCAACACTTGTTTTTGTGAGTCCAAAGCCAATGACCTTTACCGCAATCTTTGATCAAAACCGGTCTAGTTAAGTTCGCCGACGGGAACGAATTTCGCCCACCGGCTTCGTGAATTGCGCCGCCGATGATACCGCTCCGTTCCGCTTGGCAAGGATGCTACGGGTCGGCTCAAAAAATCTCGCCGCTTCCGTTCCTCCTTGCCAATGCTCACGTCGCAAGCTGCGGCTGGTTAGGAATTCACGAAGCAGCCCTGCAAGCCTCTGGCTTGGGAGGCTGCTCAAATTATTGGTTGACAATTGTATCTTGTAAGATACTATGTAAGAAATATGGGATTCATTGAGTTTCCATTCATCGAAGTGCCGAAAGATTTACGCAAGATTGTCGGCGAGCCAACGCCCGGCACGCGCGCCTACCGCCGGGAGGGGACGCACGCCGAATGCGGCCAGTGGATTGAAGACCTCGGCTTGCATTACAAGGGCGACGTGGGCATCTCACCCGCCGGCGTAACCATGTTCGTGCCCGTCCAGCGCGCCGCCGTCCATAAGCGCATTAAGGAAGGCAAACTGACCGCGTTCTTTTTTTACATAACCCACGTTGAAAGCACCTTCTTCGGCACGAAACGCAAAGTCAAAATGCGTCCCTACATTCTGTTGTCCTTGAGCGAATGCAAGGCGTGGGTGGCGGAAATGAAACGCCGGATGGGTTATGTGGATGAGCTGGACGAAAGTTTGATGAAACAGCGAAAGAAACTCAAACCGGTGGCGGCGGCAGATGAACCAAAAACCACGAAAGAAGCCATGGAAGCCCTGGACTTTGCAGACATCGATCCGAAGGACAAGGGGAACCGGAAAGTCCGATATGATGAGCCATTGAGCACGGAAAACCGGCAACAGGATATGTTTTTACTGCTGGCCGAGGCGATGGCGGCGATGGCGTCCGACAAAACGAAGGCTGAATTTTATCAGAAGCGACTGGAACGAGGAATGGAATGGGATAAAAATGAAAAGCGATGGAAGTGGAAGGAGTAACATGAACACAGAGAATAAATTCAATGACCGGCTGATACGGTTGCCGGAGCTGGAACAAATTTTTGGCGTGTGCAAGCGGACGGTAAGACGGAAGGCGGAGAACGGCGAGTTGCCACCATTACGGCGGATTGGCCGCGCGGTGGGAATGCTGGAAAGCCAAGTCAAAGCGTATTTTCAAAGATTGAGTCAACCAAGTTAATCGAAAGGAGCATGAAATATGGAAGCCAGAATCTATAAAACAAAACGATTGCGAAATGGCAAGCGCGTGACCGCCCGATTATATCGGGCGCGCGTGAAACTCACCGGCGACAACAAGGTGCGCGACATTTCCCTCGGCGTCTCCGACAAGCAGGTCGCCCAACAGAAGCTCAACAAATTGATTCAGGAACTGGAACACGAATCGGCGGGATTGATTCCGGCGAAAGCTGAACGGGAGGCGGCGCAAAGTCCGTTGCTCGATCTGGTGTCGGAATATGTCAACGAATTGACAGTCCTGGGGCGGTCGGGAGACCACCTGCGCCATGTGGACAAGCGGCTGCGGCGGCTGGTGCGGGAATGCGGCTGGACGAGATTGGCCGATGTGACGCCCGCCTCGTTTCAAATGTGGCGCAAGGAGCAAGCCCACAAAGCACCCAAAACCCTGAATGAATATCTGGCCACACTCTCGGCCTTCTGGACGTGGCTGCGCAAGCAAAGCCGCGTAAGTGTGAACCCTTTTGAACTGGTGGAACGGACAGACACGCGCGGCAAGGAACGGGTTCAGCGGCGGGCGCTGTCTGACAAGGAAGTGGTTGAATTGCTCAAAGTGGCTGGCAAGAATCAACTGGCCTATATGCTGCCCCTGTATGCGGGTTTGCGGCGCAATGAAGTCAAAACGCTGCGCTGGTCGAATCTGGTGCTTGGCGAATCCGGTGGATTGCTGCGTATTCATGCTGCCGTGAACAAGAACCGGAAGGAACAGGCGTTGCCGTTGCATCACGAACTGGCCAAGGCGTTGCAGCAACAGAAACCGGCAGACAGCAAAATGGACGATCTGGTGGTGGCCAACGGCGTTCCGAAGATGAAGGAATTCCGGCAGGACTTGGCAAAAGCGGGCATTCCGTTTCTGGACGAGCGCGGACACCGCATGGATTATCATGCGTTGCGGACTACGTTTATCACCCGACTTTCGACCATGAAAGTGCATCCACGCTTGGCGATGGAACTGGCGCGGCACAGCGATATGCGGCTGACGATGAAGACCTACACGGACGCCGGGCAACTGCCGTTGCGCGAAGTGATGGATGGTTTGCCGGGTTTTGGTGAACGCGCTGACTCCCGAATAGACTCCCGAAATTTAGGCCCGACGGGTCAAACCGTGTCACCTTCTGTTCCCGATATTGGGGCGATGAAAACTAAAAATAGCCCTGTAACCACTGGCGAAAGTCATTGTGACACACAGCTTGTCACCACGAGTCACGAAAAGTCAAAGTGGCGGAGAGAGGGGGATTCGAACCCCCGATACGACTCCGCACTACACATTTAACTATTTCCAAGCAATTAAACACATCGAAACACGCTTGACATCAGCGGACGTTGCCACTATTGTTGCCACTAGAATTATACGAAAGGCACAATATGGCATCTCTCCGCAAAAAAGACCGCTCGCCGTTCTGGTTCGCGTGCTACACCCTGCCCGATGGCCGTCGCACGCAACGCAGCACCGGCACACCTGACAAGCGCAAGGCTTTGGGCCTCGCCCTCAAATACGAGGATGCCTCCCGCGAAGCGGTTGCCGGCCGCTTCATCGAATCGCGGGCACGGAGAGTTATCGCAGACATTTACGCGCTTGCCAATGCCGAAGTGCTGCCCAATTCGTCCACCCGCGCCTTTTTGAAGGCATGGCTCGACCGCAAATCATTGGAGGCCGACGACGCCACCCATCAACGCTACACCGGCGTCATAACTCAATTCCTCGAACACATCGGACACAAGGCTACCACCGACATCAAGAAAATCACGCCAACGGATGTTGCAGGTTTCCGCGACGCTGCCGCGAAGCGTCTTGCCGTTGGCTCGGCCAATCTGATGCTGAAGGTTCTCCGCTCCGCCTTCGCCGCCGCCCGCCGCGAAGGATTGATGGACGACAATCCCGCCGAGCGCGTGACCATCTTGAAGCAACGGAACGATTTTGAACGCCGCCCGTTCACGCTGCCCGAACTGAAACGGCTCATTGAATTGGCGGACACTGAATGGCGCGGCATGATTCTTTTCGGCCTTTACACCGGCCAGCGGCTTGGCGACATCGCCACGCTCACTCGGAAGAACCTTGATCTCACCCAGGAAGAAATCCGTCTGACCACTGGCAAGACCGGCAGGCGGCAGCTTCTACCGCTCTCCGCGCCGCTACTTGACTACGTTGGAAAATTGCCCGCCACAGATGTGCCTGACGCGCCGCTTTTTCCAAACGCCTATGCCACGGTGCAGCGGCAAGGCCGCGCAGGAAACTTGAGCAATCAGTTTCACAAGATTCTTGTCGCTGCTGGCTTTGCCGAAAAACGCAGTCATCACAGCACCGGCAAAGGCCGCAACACTTCGCGCGAACAAAACGAAATCAGTTTTCACTCGCTGCGGCACACCGCCACCACCCTGCTCAAAGCTGCTGGTGTATCGGACGCCATAACGCGGGAGTTCATCGGCCACGATTCACCCACCGTGTCCAAACAATACACTCACATTCCTACCGACACCTTGCGGCAGGCCGCGAACAAGCTGCCAAACATTCTCAAATGAATGGCAACGCCAGCTTTCGCCGTGACCAACGCGCTTTTTTGCTTCACTTCACCGGCTGATGGTCGGCCCTGTCTCCCTCACGACCACGCCGGTTCCGTTCCGCAAAAAGCGCGCTCGTCACGAGCGGCATCTTTTTCAAGCGAATGATCGGCGTGCTTCCGCCTGCGGTTCGGAGACGGTCGTTACGCTCCGGCTCCGTTCCTGCGTCTCTGCGCCTGCGCTCCACTTTCCCGTTCGCCGAATCGCAGGCCGAAGCAAAATTTTAAGCAACGCGACTGCCATTATTTGTAGCTGGCCGGTTTATTTACACAGTGAGCACAATTTTTACACTCGCGGTGGGAAATTCAATCTGATATAAAGAAAAACCACGCTGAGCGAATGCAGTGCAGATTCTGTCTTGGCGCGACGCCAAATTAAAAAAGGCAGCCAATGACCAGGCATCTTGCATCAACATGTCGAAAAGGCGGTGAGTTGTGATCCCGCCTCAATTCGACGGCTTTTTCCAATCCGTCACGGACACATGGCGCCCTTCATTTCGGAGTTCGTCGCTAGTCGCCAAAGCCGATCCAAGCCGAAAAATCTGGAGGCTGACCGAAACTCACCCTTAAACCGAAGAACTAAACTCAAAAACTCAAATGAAAAAATTGGACCTAGAACTACTCAATCAAGCCTGCTCCGGTGATGGAGCGGCTCTTCGCATTCGAACAAAGCTGCTCCCCGTGGGCGGTTCCGATGACAAAATCTTTCCGCCCACCTATGCGGGAGAAAACCACGCCGTATATGCGGTTGAAAAACGCAGGATCGGTGAACGGGAAGTCGCAACCGTCTTGCTCGATTCTGTGCAGTCGCAGGCCAATCGCATGGAGCAGGGATTGTTGCAGGCGATGGAAGACAAAGACCTTCAGATTCCGGTGATTGAAGTGAATTTCGCCTCGGCGTTCGAGGGGCGGAAGAAGGTCACGTCATTGGATGCTCCACATCGGATTGCGGACGCGCTTATCCGCGACAGCTTGGTAATCAATGAGGATAAAACGCCATTCGCCAAGTCCACCATCGGAAAAAGATTTGCCGCGTCAAATTACGCCGATGCGACGGCTTTATTTGAATACTGCCCGACGGCCCTCATCTTCGGCGTGTGGGATTCGCATGGCTCCGGGGGTGGGCTGGGAAACAAATTCGCGCGCGCGCTTGTTTCCGAGATCGTGGGATTTGATTCAGTGGCCGGTGTGCGGACAGGAGGGAAGCTCGACCCTTTCAACATTGGCTCCAAAATCGAAGGGAAGATTTACGAACACAAAGACGAGGACGAAAAGTGGACTTTTGACGCAGCAGACGCAGCCGAGGACAAAAAAGGTAACAAAATCACGGTAGGAAAAAATCCCGAGGAAAAGGGAAAACCATCCGCGATCGGGCACGGAAATATCCCTCCGTCAGTCGTCGAATACAAAGACAAGAAAAGGGATTCAGAGGCTGAACCTTATTCCGGCGGCGTGACGATCTCGTCAGCTCTACAGACTACCGTGTTGTCATTCCCTCAATTGCGCCGCCTTCGCTTTCCTGCTGTGGATGGAACATCCTCGGCGGAGCGAAACAAAGCCGGCCGAGTCGTGTTGGCGGCGCTCGCACTTCACGCTATTGCGCTTCAGAAATCGGATGGCTATCTCTTGCGGTCCCGCAGCCAGCTTGTGCCAGTCCCAACGGAACCATCGAAGATCGAATTTATTGATGAAAATGGAAAAGCTGAGGAGATCAATGCGGAATGCCTTTCCGTCAAGACGACCAAAGCACTCCTTGATGCGGCTGTTGCGGCCGCAACGAGCGCAGAACTTACATGGCAATCAACGCCGGTGAAAATGGAGCCGTCGCCGAAACTTTTAAAACTTCTCGAACTCAGTCAGGCCGGACGCGGCGAGGCCGAGGACACTGCCCCCTGATTCCATGTTCGCACTTGAGGTTGAATTTTTGTGTCGGCGCGTTTACGCGACCGATTTTCGGGAACGGGATGTCCCGGAATGGCCGCCGCATCCGTCCCGGCTGTTTTCGGCGCTCGTGGCGGCGTTTTACGAATCCGGGTTGGATTCCGATTTACGACCTGCACTCGTTTGGCTGGAAGAACAAAAGTCACCAGCCATCTGGGCTGGAAGCTTCGTCACTCGTTTGGAGTCCTCTGCTGGAAGCCGTTTCAGTCAACCGAAATCGCCGGGTTCCTTCGTTCCGATAAATGACGATTATTCGAGCAAATTCCGAAATTCGGCCCGGCGGCGGAAAGAACGATGGTTCCCCTCTGGCACTCCTGAAGATGAGCGAGTCCATTTCATCTGGGGAGATGCCGCGCCCACTCCAGTGACGGTTGATGCCCTCCGGCGAATCGCCGCGCAGGTCAGCTATCTCGGCCATTCATCGTCGTTGGTGCGCGTCGCGGTGATCGAGTCGCCCCAGGATGCGGTGCTAAAGCCGAGTGATAGCGGGGATACTCTGCTTCGTGTCCCCTCAAAGGGACGGTTGGAATACCTTGACTGCGAATTCGCACGTAGCCAAGGCACGCGGCAGTTCAGGCCGGATGCTGGCACCGTCCAACGCTATGCGTGCGTCGGCAAAAACAAGGTATCAACGCCCATTCTCGCAAGTTCGTTCGGCGAGATGATTGTGTTTCAGAGACTGAACGGCTCGCCCGAACGCATCGAATCGCTGCTTACGGTAACATCCGTGCTGCGGGATGCGCTCATGGCGCGTTCACCGCAGCAACCGGCTCCTGGTTGCATATCCGGGCACGGCGAAACTCCACATATTGCCTGCGTCGCGCTGCCTTTCGTGAACCATCGCCATGCCGATGGATCGCTCAAGGGCGTCGCGATCATTCTTCCCAAAGACTTGGTCGAATCGGATCAGCTCGTGATTTTCGGTGCGCTCAATGGATTCGATGAACTCAAGGGCAAACATGGAATGCAATGGCGGATTCGGCGCTGTGTTGATGATTTGGGAACCATCACCCTTTCCGAAGAAACATGGACTCGAAAGGCACGCGTGTGGGCCAGCGTCTCACCGATGCTGCTTGACCGTTTTCCAAAACTCATAAAGCAAAACGGAAGGGATCCCGTGGCTAATGCGCCGGAATACAAGCCCGGTGACTCTCCCGAAGAAATTGTTGCCGATGCCTGCGAGCGCATCGGCTTGCCGAGGCCAAATGCCATTCGGCTGCACAAGAATTCCTTCGTGTTGGGTGTAGCACCTTCGACTCGCTTCCATCTCCGTCGCCGCGAAGGCGAAGCACCCCGCCCAGCAAGTCATGTCATCCTTGAGTTCAGCCAACCAGTGCAGGGACCGGTGCTACTTGGTGCCGGTCGCTATTTCGGACTCGGACTCTTCCTTCCTCTCCCTGCGTTGGAAACTATCCCGCTTTAGCATGACCAAGTCCCTTGATTTCACTGCGTTCTTCCATGAAGTGCATGGACCAAAGACGAAGCCGTTTCCGTGGCAGATCGAACTTGCCAAACAGGTGTGCGCATCCAGTTGGCCCGAACAACTGGATCTTCCGACCGCTGCCGGCAAAACCTCTGTCCTTGATATTGCAGTATTCACACTTGCGGTTCAGGCGGCGGACCCAAATCGTAAGGCTCCACTGCGCATCTTCTTCGTCATTGATCGCCGTGTGGTGGTGGATCAAGCCGCCCGGCATGCGGAAAAACTTGCAAATGCGTTGCGAACGGCTTTGGACGCCCCAACGAAGTATCCGGTATTGCACGCAGTTGCTTCCCGTTTGATGGAATTCGGCGGTTACGCACCCCTGCATGTGGCAGTCCTTCGCGGCGGCATTTACCGTGAACCCGCGTGGTATTACGCACCCAATCAGCCACTCATTTGCCTAAGCACCATTGATCAAATCGGCAGCCGATTACTCTTTCGCGGTTATGGCGTTTCCGAGGCGATGCGCCCGGTGCATGCCGGTCTTATCGGGTGCGACAGTCTCATCTTTTTGGATGAAGCGCATCTCTCCGCGCCGTTCGTTGATACGGTGCGAAGCATACGTCGCTATGTGGATTCCGAATGGGCCGAGCAGCCACTTGGCAAGCCTTTCGCCGCAGTCGAGATGTCCGCCACTCAGCAACGTGGGAAGTCGAAGCCCTTTCAGCTTTTGCCCGAAGATTACAAAGACCCGGTTTTGGAGCCTCGATTGAGCGCGTCAAAACGAGCATCGCTGGAAGCCCCCGCCGACCTCGAAGCGACCGTGGTTGAAAAAGTGAAACAGTTTCTCTCCATAGGAACGGTGCAAATCGTCGGTGTCATTGTGAATCGGGTTGGTTCCGCCCGCGCAATCTTCGAAGCGTTGCGAACGGATGAGGCATCGGAGGTCATCTTGCTCACTGGTCGCGCGCGGTCTTATGACCGTGAGATTTTGCTGAAGCAACGGCTGACATTGGCCGCGTCGGGACGCGACCGATCCCAACCTCTTGCCCGCAAGCTAGTCATCGTGGCCACGCAAACCATTGAGGTCGGTGCCGATCTTGATTTTGACGCTTTGGTCACGGAAGCCGCATCCCTCGACGCTTTGCGTCAACGGTTCGGGCGTCTTGATCGGATGGGTGAACTCAAACAATCCTTTGCATGGATTCTCTTAAGGCCCATTGAGCAAATTGAGAAATCGAAAGACGATCCAATCTACGGTGCAGCACTGACCAACACTTGGAGGTGGCTCAACGAACAAGTTGAAGGAAGGGCCAAGAAGAAAATGCGAAAGAAGAAGGGTGAAGAAGCGGTTGTCTGCCCCGAGAGGAAATTCGTGGACTTCGGTGTCCTCGCGTTGGCTGCACAGTTGAAGGCGGCGGGCGACATTACGCCGTTTCTTCTTACCCGAGAAGCTGGGCCGGTGCTGCTTCCTTCATGTCTCGACACACTCATCCAGACGAATCCTACGCCTGATCCAGACCCGGAAATCAGCATCTTTCTCCACGGGACAAGTGCTGCGGCCGTCACAGACGTGCAAATCGTCTGGCGCGCAGATTTGCTCCCCGGTGAAGAAAGGGACTGGCCTGAAATTATCAGCGTCCGACCGCCCCGGTCGAGCGAGGCAATCAGCGTGCCACTTTTTGCCGCTAAAGCATGGCTGCGGAAACAACGGATTACAGACATGGCGGACTTGGAGGGGCTATCTGGCGCGGAACCGCGCGAGTTCGGTGCCGTTGGTTCCGGTAGGCCGGTATGTCGCTGGGCAGGCAAGGAGCATACTCGCGTCGTTGCGGCGAAGGAAGTTCGACCCGGCGATACTATCGTCGTCCCGACCGGGTATGGCGGATGCGATTCATTTGGGTGGAAACCGGAGGACGCAACCGCTGTGACGGATGTCGGCGACTTCATCGAGCGCGGACGTATGATCGGTCTGCGACTTTTTGCCTCGCGATTCGACGGTCTGGGAAGCGAAACGGTCGCGGCATGGCGCAGCTTCGTCCGAGCGCGAGAGACGGAGGAAGAAAGCGCGGCGAATACCGCACTGGACGAGCTACTCGGGCAGCTCGTCGAAGACTCCCTTGCTTCCCCACCACTCCGCACCCTCGCTGCGATAATTGGACAAACAAATCGACGACAAATTCGCATCCTCCCGTATCCACGCGGAATTCGTGCAAACTATCTGCTATCAATCCGGCTGCCGAAAACTCAGTCAGTGCTATTTGACACGCTTAAAATAGAACCTGAATCGGCGAATGAAGATGATGAAGGCTCGCAGCAGGAAGGCCCCATCACACTCGCGGCACATCTTGCAGGCGTGGCTGCGAAAACTGAAGATTTCGCCCGGCACTGCCATCTTTCCGAAGAACTCATACATGATCTTACGCTCGCGGCTCGTCTCCATGATCTTGGAAAAGCCGATCCCCGGTTTCAGACCTTGCTCCACGGTGGAGACCGAATGCAGGCGGTGCTAGCTCTGCAAGCCGGAAAACCTCTCGCCAAGTCCGATTTGCTCCCGCGCGACCGAACCGGCTTCATCGTCGCACTCGACCGATCAGGTTTCCCTCGTGGCGGCCGACATGAGCTCATCTCCGCAGGACTCATTCGTCAAAATCCCGCTCTTCTCGGCGGTTCGTCTAAAGACAGGGCTCGTGATCCCGGTCTTGTGTCCCATCTTATCGGCACGCATCACGGCTACGCGCGCCCCTTCGCCCCGGTGATTTGCGATAATGCGGACGTGTCGATTAAACTTGAAGAACCACCACTCATTGGCAGCAATCGCCACGGACTTGAATCGCTTGGCTCCGGCTGGGCAGATCAGTTTTGGTCACTTGTCCAAAGATACGGCTATTGGGGCCTTTGTTATCTCGAAACAATCTTGCGCATAGCCGACCATCGCCAATCTCAGGAGGAACAAGAATCGTGAGCCATATACAACTTCCTGCACTTCACGCTGACAATCCCATCGCTTTTCTTGCGGCACTCGGCACCTTGCGGATTCTTGATGGGATTCGTCCCGCCTGGGAACCGCGCCTCTGTTGGATCAACAATGGAACCTGGATTCCCGCCTTGTCAGTAATAGGAGAAAAATCTTTGAAAGAAATCGGCGAGGCAGTCGCCGACAAACTCACTAATCGGGCAGCGGCTCCTGAATTTATTTGGGCTGATGTAATTGATGGCCCTCCGGAACTCTTCCACGCTAAAGCGCAAGCAGCACTAAGCACCGCAACTGTTTCTCATCGTGAGACAGTCGATTTCTTTGCCGCATTTGCCGCCGATGGCGCAGAAACCAACGGTGGAAAACAGAAGCCGACAGACCTCTGCATGACCACCGGGAGGATGAAGTTCCTTAAGGCGATGCGCGAAATCACCACCAAGTTGACCTCGGCTCCACAAGCAGGAGAAACTTCCCTCGTTGAACGAATACAAAGTGTTTTCCTTGGGCCTTGGCGTTATGCTGACGACCAGCACTCCCTCGGATGGGATCCGACCAACGAGCCAGTTCACGCATTGGGTGCCTATGATCCGAGTGGCGCTGGTAAACAAACCAGTGTTCGCGAATTGGTCTATTTAGCCGCCGAAGCATTGTGCCTTTTCCCCGTGTTCGCGCGTTCCAGACGATTACAGACAACCGGCTTTCATCTCGATGAAAGCCGCCAACCTTGGTTTCATTGGCCGATTTGGCGGCCAGAGCTTTCAATTCGTTCGGTGCGCTCTCTTCTCCAACTTAGGGAGCTCACGCACCCGACAGAAAACGAGCTTGAGCTTCGAACTCGCGGCATCCACGCGATTTACCGTTCCCGACGCCACGAGTTTGGAAAGGGTTACGGCATCTTCCGGCCCGCTCAATTGGTGGCAGCCGGATAGCGCGAAATTCAAAGCTTCACTCACCATGAATGCCAAATTTAATTTTCGAGAACCGATTGCCAGTCCGCTAATCGTTGATTGTGGAAAGTTCAAGCCGTTGGGCTGTTCATTCCAGCCGAGCAAGCTTTGGAAACTGTGGATTCAACGATGGCTAAACCTGATGAAAGCTAAACCGATAAATCTATGTAAAGGCTCAAAATTATGAACGACCAAGACCCATCGGCTCCGTCCGAAAATCGTTTGAGTGAACCGGAATCGTCACTGACGCCGAGGGGGATTTCGCCCGGAACTTCCGGTGCCAGGACAGGAGGCAACCGCCAATCGCGACAGCCCACGAACGAACCAAAGCAATTGAAGATTGTGGTGCGCATTGCACCAGCCGAAGCGCAGCCGAGCGAAGCGCCGAAGCCGGTCGCTGAAGTCACGGCTCCCCCCGTCTTGAATCCACCGCCATCTCAAGATGCAAGTTTGCAGACACCCGCGTCGCCAGAAATCTCAGCGTGCAAATTAAGCGCCGAGGCCGAACCGCAGCAGATTCCCGCGCGGATGTTGAACGAGTTCGTTTATTGTCAGCGGTTGTTCTATTACGAATTCGTCGAGGGTGTTTTTGTCGAAAGCGTGGATACGGTGCGCGGCGGTGCCATACACCAGCGCGTTGATTCGGGCAGCGGCGCATTGCCGAAGGCCAAGGGGAAGTCGAAAGCCGACAAGCCGGTAGAAGTGGAAAAAACAAAAACTGATGCTGCTGATTCACCAAACAAAGAGTCTGAAACGAAAAACGCCGAACCCGAAACCATTCATTCGCGCTCCGTGCAAATGGGTTCGGAACGGCTGGGTGTCGTCGCAAAAATGGACTTGGTTGAAACAAAAGCAGAAAAGGGAGATTTATTTACTGCGTTGGAGGTCTGTCCGGTTGACTACAAGGCGGGTGCGCCCAAAGAGGGTGAGGAAGCCAACGAATTGTGGGACACGGACAAAATGCAGCTTGGGTTGCAGGCGTTGATTCTGCGTGACAACGGCTACAACTGTAACGAAGGCGTCATCTATTATCGCGCGACGAAACAGCGCGTTCGCCTGCCCATAACTCCCGAACTTGAAAACTGGATTCTCCAAAACATTGCCGAAGCCAGGCGGATTGTTACCGGGCCAATTCCGGCACCGTTGATCCATTCGCCGAAGTGCGTGCGTTGTTCGCTCGCGCCAGTTTGTTTGCCGGACGAAACACGAATGCTGGCACAAATTGCGATTGACGTAAGTGTGCAGGAGAAAACGGGTGTGCCTGCAATCGAGGCGTCTGAAGATTCGAGACGACCAACGGGCGAGCCACCCCGAAGATTGATTGCCGCGCGAGACGATACCCGTGCGTTGTATCTGAACACTCCGGGTTATCGTGTGGGATGCAAGGACGAGGTGTTGGTTGTTAAAGAAAAAGACCGGGTCATTGAGGAAGTGCGGATGCGAGATGTCTCGCATGTGGCCTTGTTCGGCAACATCCAAATCTCGACTCAAGCCATTCAATCGCTCTGCGAACAGGAGATTCCAGTCACCTATTTTTCTATGGGCGGCTGGTTTTATGGAATTACTCGCGGCCACTCATTGAAGAATGTGTTTCTGCGCATGGAACAATTCCGATTGGCACGCGACGAAATAATGTGCCTGTCGTTGGCGAGGCAGTTTGTGCATGGCAAGATTCGCAATCATCGCACATTGCTGATGCGAAATCATCTGGAGCCGCCAGAGGCAATCATTGGCAAACTCAAGCGGGCATCTGAAGATGCACTGGTCGCAACTTCCATCGAAGAACTTCTTGGAATCGAGGGTGCTGCCGCGAGCCAGTATTTCCAGCAGTTTAACGGCATGGTGAAGGTTGAGGACGATGACCTGCCCGGCCTCGAAATGCCGAGCAATAATGCCAAACAACTCGCATTCAACTTCAACTTTACCAACCGCAACCGCCGTCCGCCAACCGATCCCGTCAATGCCATGCTCTCCCTGGCTTACAGTATGTTGGCAAAAGATTGCACGCTGGCCGCACTGGCGGTGGGTTTCGATCCATATCTGGGATTCTATCATCAGCCACGTTTTGGACGACCGGCGTTGGGTCTGGATTTGATGGAGGAGTTCAGGCCGCTGATTGCGGAATCCACCGTATTGAGTTGCATCAACAATCGTGTCGTCACGGAAAAAGATTTTGTGCGTGCCGGCCAAGCGGTGAATCTCACCACACCGGGACGCAAACGCTTTTTCCAGACGTATGAGCAGCGCATGAGTTCGCTCATCACGCATCCATTATTCGACTACAAAGTCAGCTATCGTCGGGCACTTGAGTTGCAGGCGCGACTATTGGCAAAAACACTGACGGGTGAAATCAGTGAATACATTCCCTTGATGACGAGGTGACTTATGCGCACGACCTATTTAGTTTGTTACGATGTTGCGGATGCCAAGCGGCTGCGGAAAGTGTTTAAGACCTGTGGCAATTTTGGTGACCACCTGCAATTCTCGGTGTTCGAGTGTGACCTGAATCCATCGGAAAAGGTTGAACTGGAAGCAGCCTTGGGCGAAATTATCAATCACGACGAAGATCAGGTAATTTTTGTCGGGCTGGGGCCGTCGGAAGGGCGAGGCGACCGGGTGATTACCGCACTTGGATTGCCCTACACGAAACTGGACGCGCCGTGTTATGTGGTTTGAGACGTTGGTGATCTTTGACAACTTAACCCGCGAGCGGCGAGGTGATGCGAAAACCCCCGCTGGCGCTCGCATGACGTAACAGCCTTACAGTGAAAGAATAACGATGAGAACATGGACAGTATGAACAAAAGAGCAACGCAAACAGCGCAGGCAGTCGCAATTCAAGTATTGCGGGCTTGCGCCAGAAGGAGTAACAGAAGAGGCATTTCCGCGCCCGCGCGGGCGCGGCCCCATTGAAGCTCCGATTTGGCCTGTGCCTTTGCACTGCGGACAC
>Ga0302319_10001264_pt1 | contig 56612 bp, 36 predicted proteins | sample Bog_T0_2_FD_203319 | JGI IMG/M metagenome (GOLD analysis project Ga0302319, IMG submission 203319) | Peat permafrost microbial communities from Stordalen Mire near Abisko, Sweden - Bog_T0_2 | ecosystem: Environmental > Terrestrial > Soil > Wetlands > Peat | place: Sweden: Abisko, Stordalen Mire...
CCGGCTCAAGCGGCCGTGCCGGGACTGCGGCCGGCGCTCCATTCGGCCGTTTAACCGCCACTGCCGGCGTATCTTGCGCACATACTCGAAGCTGACTCCAAAGCGCCGCGATAACTCCGCCTGCGATTCCTCTCCGCGCAGCTAGGCTTGCAATATCCGGCAACGCAAATCGTCGGACAATGGCTTCGGCATCTGAGTCGGTTCTCGCGAACAATCGCCAAAACAAACATACCTCCGATCAGCCCGCTTGGGTATAGCTATCTTGGCACCGCTCTAAGGACGGCAAAACCGCCATTGGCACATCAACGCTGGGTTCCCGTTCGACCCCGGATTCGCATCGCGTCACCCGCCTGACTCATCCAATGCTTTATGAGCGACGGATTGGCTATCTCGGTTCTTGATCTTGTGGGCATGCGGGCGGGCGAGTCGGCGGGCTCTGCAATTGCTCGCTCAGTGGATTTGGCACAGAATGTGGAGCGGTGGGGATACAACCGCTACTGGCTGGCTGAGCACCACGCGATCGGAGGGTTGGCTTGCTCGGCCACGCCCGTGCTGATTGGGCACCTTGCAGGGGCGACGAAGACGATCCGAGTGGGCAGCGGTGGCGTGATGCTCCCAAACCATGCGCCGCTAGTGGTTGCGGAACAATTTGGGACGCTGGATGCGCTTTATCCGGGGCGGATTGATTTAGGCCTGGGACGTGCTCCTGGCGGGGATTCACACACCACGCGGGCGCTGCGACGCAACTTGCACCAGAGCGGAGAGGATTTCCCTGAACTTCTGGAGGAGTTGCGGAGCTACCTGGGACCGGAAAAGCCAGGACAGTTGGTGAAGGCGATTCCCGGTCAGGGCAGCAATGTGCCGGTCACCCTGCTGGGTTCGAGCGGCTTCAGCGCGCAGTTGGCAGGAAGGCTGGGGTTGCCGTTCGCATTCGCCGCGCACTTCGCTCCTGAGTATCTTTACGCTGCGGCAGAGTTGTACTCCGAGCAGTTCCGGCCGAGCAAAGCACTTGCGAAGCCCTATCTGATGGTGGCGGTACAGGTAATTGCGGCCGAGACAGACGCGGCGGCGCAGAGGTTGTTCACAACTTCGCAGCAGCGGTTTTTGCGGTTGATCCGGAATCAGCCGGTGGAGCTATTGCCCCCAGTAGACTCGATGGGGCCACTCTGGCAGGATTGGGAGCAGGCGGCAGTCGAGAGCAAAATGGGCGCAGCGATCGTGGGATCGGATCGCACTGTAAAGGCGGGGCTGGAGAAACTCGTATCCAATACCGGGGCGAGTGAGGTGATTGTGGTTTCTGATACCTATGAGCATGCAGATCGGCTGCAGTCGTATCAGCGGGTGGCGAGCGTCGCCAGGACAATCGGGACCACGTCGATCGCGGCGATGGGCGGGGTCGCAACTACGAAGTAGACCTGAAACCAGGGGAAGGCGAGCGATCGACTGACCATAAGATGAGAAGCAGAGGTATTGGCACCCATGTTTACGCCGCAGCCAATTGGATTCGTGTTCAGTCCCTACAAGGATGCAGCCGCGATTCCCAAGGGTCTTGGAGCCAAACACCAGGCAGAGGGTGTTCTGAATATCCTGCTCGAATTTGAACCTGGGCTTGCCGACATCGAGGGCTTTTCTCACCTTTTCGTCATCTGGGTCTTTGACCGCTCCAATGGCTTTGAATTGATCGGCAAGCCGCCTACCGACAGCAAGGCGCATGGCGTGTTTGCCACTCGATCCCCGCATCGCCCGAATCCGATCGGTCTAACCGTGGTCGAACTACTACGGCGTGAAGGTGGTGCTCTTCACGTACGCGGAGTTGACATGCTCGACGGAACGCCGATCCTCGACATCAAGCCTTATCTGTCCGGCATCCCCGCGGAGACATTGCGCCGTGGATGGCTGGCAGAGGCTGAGGCTAGAAACGAGTGATCGTCCAGATGGCCAGACCAAGCTGACTAGCTGAGTTTGATGACCAAAGCATCATCGAATCGGCGGAATTCGGGGATCTGAAGGACAAGGGCATCTGGCTTCCATTCCCATCGGGGCAACTGCGGAGATCCAAGCAGCTCAGCTTTGTGGAGTATGCCGAAGGGCAGGGGTGTGTCGCGGGTAAGAGATGCAACGCGCAACTCGTTGCCGGGTGCTCCGAGCACGTGGATATAAAAGGCGCCGGCGCGGGTGGTGAAGCGGAGATCTTGCGCTGTTAAATCCTTGTTGCGCTCCGATCCAAAGGCGCCTTCCTTCAGGTGGGTTGGACCTTCGCCAAAACGAAAGGCAGGCCGGGTATCGTAGATCGCTTCACCATTGACGCGCAGCCAGGCGCCGATCTGACGGAGACGGTTCTCAATTTCTTCCGGAATCGTCCCGTCAGGGCGTGGGCCCACATCGAGGAGCAGGTTGCCGTTCTTGGAGACGATGTCGATCAATTGGTGGATGATGCGACCGGCGGATTTGTAGTCTGGCTTTGTGAGATAGGCCCATGAGTTCCAATCCAGGACATCATCGGATTGCCAGACAAAGCTCGCTTTTTCTCCTAATTGGCCGGCTTCGATATCAACCTGTCCGGAGCCGTTGGCGAAGTCGGCTTCCTTGTAAGTCATGACGACGTCCCGTTCTGCGCGGTGGCTGGAGTTATAAAAGTGCGCGAGCATCTGGAGCCGGTAGGGCTCGGGAATGATGAAGCTGCGGGTATCGAAGTAGATGATGTCCGGTTGGTAGCGATCAACGACCTCGATCACCTTGTCGCGCCAGATCTCGCAAAAGCGGGTCGAAGGCGCTGGATCAGGGTGCGAGTAGTTAAATGCACCTACATCGCCGGATGTGTGCCTCTGAGGCCAGTAGAAATCAGCGAACTGAGGTTGGTAAATATCGGCTTCGGGCACAGGGCTTGAGTACCATCCCCAAAGCCACTGGTGATGGAAAGTGGTCAGGAACTTCAGCCCCTGCTTGCGAACGGCTCGCTCCATTTCCGCTACGATGTCGCGGCGCGGACCCATGCGTGCTGCGTTCCAGCGATTGATGCGGCTATCCCACATAGAGAAGCCGTCAGCATGTTCGGCGACGGGTCCGATATAGCGGGCTCCCGCCTCCTTGAAAAGATCGACCCAGGCGTCAGGACTGAAGTGGTCGGCCGTAAACCCGGCGGCAAAGTCCTTGTAGCCGAAGCGATCGAGCTTGCCATACGTGGCGAGATGGTGCTCGTACTCGGGCCGGCCGGGCAGGTACATCCAGTGCGGGTACCACTCATTGCCGAAGGCGGGGACGGAATAGAGGCCCCAGTGGAAGTAGATACCGAATTTTGCGTCGCGGAACCAGTCGGGGCAGGGATGTTGCTGCAAGGAATTCCACTCTGGCTGGTAGAGTTCGCGCCCAATGGATCCGGACGCCGGGAAAGGTTGAGACGCGAACAGCACAGGCGTAGCGGAGCTGGCAGTAAGCCACTGTATCGCAGTTCGGCGGGTGATAGCCATCGACTCTCCCCGGCAGGCGTAGTCTGTCTTGAGACGGCGCCCGGCACGAGTATTTCACACCGGTGGCCAGCTCTGTTCGCAGCCAGTCGTGCTCCTGAATTCCGCATGCCATGACACAGTAATAATTGGCGAATATTCGGCGAAAGTATTTCTTAGGAAAACGCGATGAACCCAAAGACAGAGACCTCTTGGTGGTCAAGAATCCTCGGCACAGCTTCGGTACGATTGAATGGAAGACAGAATGGCTTTTAGGCCCCTAAGCGGCACCAAGCAAAGCACTTGGAGATTGAAGTTTGTTGGTTCTGGACCATGGGGTCGGACGGACCGGCCCATCGGTCTCGAGCCTAGTTCGGCCGCGCCACCGAACGCGATGATTGTTCGCACATTGCAGGCCAGCCCTTAGGTAGCGGAAACCGTATGGTCCGAGCAGATCTCCACCCGTGATTTCCCATCCGTGATCGGCCCGTTTTACCCTTATCTTGGCTAAATTGGGCAACGGCGTCTTCAGGTCGGCTTCCAGGGCCTGGCATTGCCAGCCGTGGCGGTCCTGAAAGGAGAGGTACACACGGTGACATCCAGTGGGGCTCGCCATGGAGGCGAGTATAGGCGAAGAGGAGACGAACGTTATCCACAAGTCCCAGAGACTATACTCAGCTTGTCCCCTAAATCTGTTCAACAGACTGATGCATGAGCAAGGGCAAGAAATATCAAAACCGTAAGGTAATCTCCGCAATCCCGGAGATGCTGACCGCAGCGGATGTGGTGCAAATCCACGAGCAACTCACCGTCGACTTCGGGTTATCCCCGGACCCGATCTCACCTCCGGGGGTGAAGAGCGAGCATTTGCTTGAGTCAGCCCTTAGCCGTCAGCTCACTGGCCACGGAGAAACCCTTAAATACCACGCCCCCGTGGACAACGCCGCCACTCTTCTCTACGGCATAATCGCCAATCCAACGCGACCTTGGGTCCCCTAGCCAGGCCTCGATTCTGATACAAATCGGCGGTGATTTATGGGCGAGATGAGACTTACACCAGCAGACCCCAAGGCTGAGGAGATTTCTCCACCCGTGATTGGCCCGTTTTACACGTATTTCGCCGTATTTAAGCGGCCCCCTCCGTTCTGGAAGTTATTGTAAGTACTGCTTATTAACGCCCTGAAAAGGCCGGCGTCGGCGGTTCAATCCCGTCTCTGGCCACCACATTCTAAAGAGTTTAATGGTAAATTAGAGGAATTCTTCCACCCGTGATTGATCCTGTACCACATTCGTAGATGGCCTGAAAAACGCCGTCAGGATATCGCGTTGGGCGTCAGATTGGGCTCGTTGCTGCAGCGCATAACAGCCCTTGGCTTGCCTACGTCCTGAGAGACTTCACGGTTCGGTCAGACCGGCTGGCAGGCGCCGGTTCTCTTCGGCCTCGCTGTGCAATATGGGGCAGCGCTTAGTGGCGTCCCGCAGGTGATGATCCCCAATGAGGGCCATGGGCTGCGGAGCGGCATTCAAGGATCAACAGAATCGAAGAGGAGAATTCAATGAAAGCATCACTGTGTATTGGTATGGGTTTAACCTCGGTCATGTTGCTATGTGCCGGTTGCCAGACAGCGCCACCGCAAGCAGCACCGGCAGCGCAGGGACAGCCTGGACCGCCCGGACAAAATGGCGCGCAAGGGCAGCCCGGAGAGCCCGGACAACCCGGAGATACGGGCCAGCCTGGCGACCGGGGGCACGCAGGCGACACCGGACGACCGGGTGACAAGGGTTATACGGGAGATACGGGACAAAAGGGCGATACCGGCGATCGAGGCAAGCCCGCTGCATGCCCCGAGGGACAGCATCGTTCTACCGATCCTGACAACGGACGAGTAAAGTGTGTGGATAACTGAGCTGTAAAACAGCAAGCTAATCATGCCGGGGGGCGCAGAACAGGGCAGCTCTGCGCTCCCAAGGGCAGATACGGTGGATATTCGCATTGACGCGCTGTTGCCGGCCGATCACATCGTCGCCAACAGCCTCATTCAGCAGGAAGTGAATCCGGCTGTCTTCCGCCCACGCCCGTCGAAATCCCCGGGGCTGCTCTCGTTTCCGTTCGAGTTCTGACTTCAGATTCAGAACTGAAGACAGAACTCGAAAGAGGTCCTGTTGCGAAACCGGACCGGCTCTTTTCCCTTCGCTAAAACACAGCAGCGCCCAGACGGGATTCGCTTCAACCAGGGAATAGTCCTGTGCATCGTTGAGAATCCGACGAGGGCGCTCGATTCGAGAAGCACGAGAATATCCTGCTCGAAACATGCCCATGCCGCGGCCGCGACAGTGAGGTAGTTCAGGTGGGAGTGGGCCTTTTGAAGTGTCCGATGCGGAATTGATGGGTGGGCTCGACAACCATCGGTGTTGGATGGATGGAACAGCCGGGTTGAGGCGCAAGGTCATATAATGCTTGCAAGCCGTCCCCCTGCGGCGTGTTCTTCCGGGTTGTGGTTTCGCCGAGCACCTGGCAGTTTCTGAAAAACTCAACATGAGTGACTCCACGCGGTCCAAGAAGAAGCCTGTCCCCAAAACGCCCGGCATTCCGGGCGCCGGAACCAAGTTTGCCGGTGAGAGCTCCTCCGGCGACGATCCGCTTTCTACGGAGAAGCGGCCCCAAGACGATCCCAACGCTACCATTTTCGACGCCGCACCCCGATTCGATCCCGAAACAAAGCTGGTGGACGCCGACGCAACGATTGTCGATGTCCAACCGATGGCGCCGGCAGCCGGCGCTAAGATCGCGCCGAAAACCACGGTTCGACGGGCACGTTCGCCACGGCCGGCGGCGACTCGCAGTACGGTTTCGGAGACGAAGGACGGTGCAGCCGGATTAAAGATCGGCGATTTACTTTGCGAACGCTATAAGCTCCTGCAACTTCTCGGTGAAGGCGGCATGGGCGCCGTCTACAAGGCGCAAGACCTGGAACTGGAACGGGAGGTGGCGCTGAAAGTGATCCGACAGGAGTTTGCGGATCATCCTGAGGTTCTGCAGCGCTTCAAACAAGAGATGATTCTTGCGCGCCAGGTCACCGACCGGAATGTCATTCGCATTTTCGATATCGGGGAAGCGGGAAAGACAAAGTTCATCACGATGGAGTTTCTCGAGGGTGAAGACCTCCATCGAATCCTGAAGCAACGCGGCAAATTGGAAGCTACGGAAGCGGTGGCCATCATGGAACAGGTGGCCAGCGGGCTGGCGGCCGCTCACCGGGAAGGGATCATCCACCGCGATTTGAAACCGGGCAACATCATGCGCGACAAGACCGGCCGCGTGGTGGTGATGGATTTTGGATTGGCCCGGACGTTCTCCGGGGATGGAATGACGCGCGCCGGGGCCATGATGGGGACGATCGAATACATGTCTCCAGAGCAGGCGCAGGGCATGGAACTGAAGGCCAGCTCGGATATCTTTACCGTCGGCCTGATTCTGTATGAGCTGTTGGCCGGGGTCACGCCATTTTATGCAGAAAGCGCGATTGCGAGTTTACTGAAGCGCACCCAACAACGCGCTGTGCCTTTGACAGATGTCGACAAACAAATCCCGGAGAGGCTGAGCAGCATCGTCAGCAAATGTCTCGAGACCGATCCGGCAAACCGCTATCAGAACGCGGAAGAACTGGATGCGGATCTCCGCGCCTGGCAAGGCAGAAGCGGAGGAGGGAAAGTTTCTGCTTCTTCGTCGAGGCTGGGAGTTGTCCGCATTCGAGATTTTTCATGGCCGCTTCTGGCGGGCATGAGCGTTCTGATTTTGGCGAGCGCAGGCGGAATTGCCTGGTTCGTGACCGAAAGGCAGCAGGCCGCAAAATCATTGGCGCATGCCCCGGTTTCGGTGCTGGTTGGCGACTTTGCGAACCATACCGGCGACTCGGTTTTCGATAACACGCTGGAGCCGATGCTCGGTGTGGCCTTGGAAGGCGCCAGCTTTATCAACGCCTACAGTCGCGGGGATGCGCGAAAGCTGGCTAAGAAACTCCCGAATCCCACGGACACGCTCGACGAGCAGTCAGCGCGTCTGGTCGCCGTAAAACAGGGCGTCAACGCGGTGATTTCGGGAGACATCAGCTTGCAAGGGGACAAGTATGATATTTCCGCGACCGCCCTGGACGCCGTGAGCGGCGACGTGCTGGGAAAAGCGAATATCACGGTTGCCAACAAGCAGGAGATACTGAGCGACCTTCCCAAGCTGGCGGCGCCGCTTCGCAAAGCTCTGGGCGACACCACGCCAGCCTCGATCCAGTTCAACGAGGTCAGCGGAGGGTTTACAGCCGCATCGCTGGAGGCCGTTCACCAGGACTCTCTCGGTGTTGAAGAACAGTTCGCGGGCAAGTTCCAGGAAGCGTTCGATTCGTTCCAGAAGGCTGCGCAGCTTGATCCGAAGTTTGCGCGGGCGTACACCGGCATGGCGGCCATGGCCCAGAATCTGGGGAGACCCGGGGACGCCGTAAAGTACATGAATCTGGCGATGGAACACGTGGACCGCATGACCGAGCGGGAACGCTTTCGCAACCGGGGCCTCTACTATCTGACGAAGGGTGACTGGCAAAAATGTGTTCAGGAATATACGCAGCTCGTTACGCACTATCCCGCCGATCGCGTCGGCCAAAATAACCTCGCCTCTTGCTATACCCAATTGCGCGACGCACCGAAGGCACTGGAAGCAGCGCAACACGCAGTTGGGATTGTCCCCAAGGGGGTGGGCCAGCGGTTGAACCTGGCGTTCATCAGCGCCTTTGCCGGAGATTTTTCCGCGAGCGAAAAAGAGGCGCGCACGGCGCTGGAGATCAGCCCGTCGGCCGCGCAGGGATACCTGGTGCTGGCCGAAGCGCAGCTTGGAGAGGGCGAGATCGAGAAAGCGGCCGAATCGTACCGTCAGCTTGAGAAGTCAGGTCCGCTGGGCGCTTCCACCGCGACCGCCGGACTGGCCGATCTTGCTGCATATCAGGGGAAGTATGCGGAGGCGGCGCGCATCCTTGGACAGGGAGCCGCTGCCGATGAAGCAGCCAAGATGGCCGACAACGCCGCGAGGAAATATGCGGCGCTGGGAAACATGGAGGAATTGCAAGGACACAATGCGGCAGCGCTCTCTGACATTGGCAAGGCGTTGGCGGACAGCCAGTCAATCCAGATCAAGTTCCTGGCAGCGAGCACCTATATCGATGCTGGAGACCCTGCGAAGGCGCAAAAGCTTGCGACGAGCCTCTCTTCCGAACTCTCGAGCGAGCCGCAGGCTTACAGCAAGATCATCGATGGGATGATTTTACTCAAGCGGAAAGACGCCAAGGAAGCAGTGCAGCAGATTACAGCCGCAAACAACCTGCTGGACAGCTGGATCGGCCGCTTCGAACTGGGACGTGCGTACCTGGAAGCGGGAGCGTTCACCGAGGCCGACTCAGAGTTTGATCAATGCGTGAAGCGGCGAGGCGAGGCCATCGAACTGTTTATGGATAACGTGCCTACTTATGCCTATTTTCCGCCCGTGTATTACGACCAGGGACGCGTGCGGGAAGGAATGAAGAGCGAGGGGTTCGCGGACTTCTATAAGTCCTATCTCAGCATCCGCGGGCAGTCATCGGAAGATCCGCTAGTTGCCGAAGTCCGCCGGCGCATCGGCCAATAAGGCGCGGCGGAATCGAGGCTTGATCCTTAGAACCTGCTTAATAACCGAGCTCGAGAAAGGCCGGTTGGAGTTCGTGGTCTCCCACCCATTCGCAAAAAACGCGAATGGATGGGGCACCCAGCGTTTGTGGCGGGTTGACGGTGGGCGAATTCGAGTTTTTGGACGGGTTCTTCGCCCGAATTTCTCACAGACGGCACGACGACCCAGAATTCGAGGGCCGGCGAGGCCTCTGAGGGCCGGGAGGCCCTCAGGGCAGCCGGTCTGGAGACCGGCGGTTCTATTTTCGGAGGCCTGTGGGATTTGCAGGCTAGCTTCCCGAGAGCGAGACAGTCTGCGTGCCGGCCTGGGTGTTGTCAGTGACCGTCAAGTTGGCGGAGGCAGCCTTGCCGCTGGAATTGAACGTGACGGAGATGGTACAACTCTTGCCTGCCGCGAGCGAACTCGACGAACTCGGGCAAGTGTTGGTTTGCACAAAGCTGCTTGCATTCGTACCTGTGAAGCCGATGCTATTGACGATCAACGGCGTCGTTCCGGTGTTGGTGAGGGTGACGGTTTGCGCTGTGCTGCTCTTGCCGGAAGTTACGGTCCCAAAATTCAGGCTCGCTGGGCCGAGGCTCGCCGAAGAATAGCTTGCGTTCACAGTCTGCGTAACCTTGGTCGCCGCCGCGTAGTTGGAGTTGCCTGCCTGGTTGGCGATTACGGAGCAGGTTCCCGTGCCGCTGGTCATCGTATATTTTGCGCCGGAGTTGGTGCACGACCCGGAACTGGTGAAGGTCACCGCGTTCCCGCTGGCGCCGCCCGTAGCCGCCACCGTGAAGCTGCTTTCATAGACGGCCGAAGCTGGAGCGTTGGTGGTGAACGTGATTGCCTGCGCGACCAGCGTTGCGGTTACAGTCTTGGTAACCGTTGCCGCCGCGTAGTTCGAGTTGCATGCCTGGCTGGCGATCACCGAGCACGTTCCGGTGCCGCTGGTCATCGTATATTTTGCGCCGGAGTTGGTGCACGACCCGGAACTGGCGAAGGTCACCGCGTTCCCGCTGGCGCCACCCGTGGCCGCCACCGTGAAGCTGCTGTTGTAGGCCGCCGATGCCGGAGCGTTGGTTGTGAACGTGATCGTCTGCGGGGCCAGTGTCGCGGATACAGTCTGCGTGACCTGCGCCGCTGCCGCATACTTAGTGTTGCCCGCCTGGTTGGCGATCACCGCGCATGTTCCTGTGCCGCTGATCATCGTATAGGTCGCGCCTGAGTTGGTGCACGCCCCCGAACTGGTGAAGGTCACCGCGTTCCCGCTGGCGCCGCCTGTGGCCGCCACCGTGAAGCTGCTGTTAAAGACGGCCGACGCTGGAGCTTTGGTGGTGAACGTGATGGCCTGCGGGATCAGAACGGTCGCGCTCAGCGTAACCGGCTGCGGACTGCCTGGCGCATTGTCCATAATCTCCAGGGTCGCGGTTTGCGGTGTATAGTACGGACCCGCGACGAAGGCGATCGTAATGGTGCAGCTCTTACCGGCTGCTAATGGCGTCAGGCAGAGGTTTACGGCCACAAATTCGTTGGAGTTCCCTCCTTGCACGATTGAAAGGAGAGGTTCGTTGATGGTAACGGGCGCCGTTCCGATGTTCGACACCGTGATGTTCTTCGTTGTGATGCTTCCCAGAGTCACCGTGCCGAAGTTGATACTGGACGGAGACACGGTGACCAGTGGTCCGATTGCGTTTACGGTTTGCGTGACCGTCGGCGCCTTGGAGTAGTTGGTGCTGCCCGCCTGGTTGGCGATCACCGAGCAGGTTCCCGTGCTGTTGGTCATGGTGTAGGTTGCGCCTGCATTGCTGCACGCACCGGAACTGCTGTAGGCCACCGCGAGGCCGCTCGAGGCGGTAGCCGCCACCGTGAAGCTGCCGTTATAGGCGGCGCTCGCCGGAGCGTTGGTGGTGAACGTAATCGCCTGCGCCGCCAGAGTCGCGGTGACACTGGTCGGACCCACCGAGCCGGTGGTGTAGTTTGTCGTCGGCGCCACGCTGGCCGACACCTGGCATGCCGTGGCGCCGCTGGTCATGGTCACCACGCCCAGATTGTTGCCGCAGCCCCCGCTGGCGCTGTACGTGATCGCCCCGGTCGAGTTGCTGGTCGCCAACACCGTGAACTGGCTGTTGTATGCCGCTGAGGCCGGCGGCGCCGCGCTCCAGCTTACCGTCGGCGCGGCCATGGTTGCCGCGGCCGATGTCTGTGCCTGCGTGGCTGCCCCGTAATTCCCGTTCCCGGATTGGTTGGCGTCAATCGTGCACGTACCGGCGCCGCTGTTCATGGTCACCGTCCCGCCCGATAGCGAGCACACTGCCGTGCTTGCCGCGTCCACCTTCAGCGAAACTCCCAGACCCGAACTCGACGTCGCCGCCACCGGGAACGTGCCCTTGTAAACTTCGCTCGATGGCGCCGGCGTGGTGAACGCGATCGTCTGTGCGGCCAGAGTCGCGGTGACACTAGTCGGACCCACCGAGCCGGTGGTGTAGTTTGTCGTCGGCGCCACGCTGGCCGACACCTGGCAGGCCGTGGCGCCGCTTGTCATGGTCACCACGCCCAGGTTGTTGCCGCAGCCCCCGCTGGCGCTGTATGTGATCGCCCCGGCCGAGTTGCTGGTCGCCAACACCGTGAACTGGCTGTTGTATGCCGCTGACGCCGGCGGCGCCGCGCTCCAGCTTACGGTCGGCGTGACCGATTGAATGGTCAACGTGCCGGTCACGTAGAGGAAAGAGTAATTGGCCGCGGCCAGCGTGCCGGTCGTTACCGTGATTGGATAGGTACCGGCATTGCTCGTCGCAGTAGCGGTTGTGGACAGCGCCGGCACGCCGCTCACCACCGAGGCTGTATCCCCATTCACAAACGTGCCGAAGCTGAAGGAAGTCAGCGCGGGGATCTGCTGTCCGTAGTTGATGGACACATTGCCTGCCGTCACCGTCAGTGTGGCGGGGAGAATGGCGAACGACGGGGTCACCGAGGCGGCGCTATAGCTGCCGTTATTCGTGCTGGTTGCCGGCGCCGACGCTGTAATCGCGCACACGCCGGCCCCGGTGGTGGCCCCGGTGGCTGTGCCGGCCGTTGCCCCCACCGAACACGGCCCGGATGCGCTGAAATGGACCTGAGCGCCGACGGAGGAGGACGCGCTTACCGAGAATGTGCTGCCGTACTGCACATTTGCCGGGAAGGACACGATATTGATGGACTGCGATTGGGTGGTGGAACCCTGCGGCAGGATGGCAAATGTTCCTGACACAGGATTGGCCGCGTTGTAGCCGCTTGCGCCCGCTTGCGACGCGGTGATGGCGCAGCTTCCCGCGCTGTTGAGCGTCAAGGTGGCCGAGGAGACACCGCTGCCCGTGTTGATCGACTGGGCACCGATGGCGCACTGCCCCGTGGCGCTGAAGCTCACCTGCAGGCCGTTCGCGGCGCCGTTGGTCTGGGCAGTCGCGGTGACGACCGTGGGCTGCGAATTTCCGAGCGTGACGGAACCGGGCAAGGCGCCCAGGACGATGGACTGGTTGTTGGTAAGGACCGCCGGCGGCGACGGCGCACTCTGGCGTGGCGTCGGATCGATGACGGGAATGGGAAGCAGGGTGGTCGATATCGTGTAGGCCACGGTGGTTGCGCCCACAGCAGGGGTCGTGTCTGTGAATGTTGTCGCCGGCGGATTTCCATTGATCCCGCTGACGCTGCCAATCTCGACCGGCGTCCCGCCATCTGCGCTGCGATAGATGGTGTAGGTGGCGACGACCCCGAAGGCCGGCGCAGTCCAGTTGACCACCACAGGTGCTCCCGTGACCGCCGACATCGGCGTCTCGGTGGGTGAAGACGGAGGACGAACCACCGAGTTGGCGGTAAAGTAATCCATCTCGTTGGTGGAAGCGCCGCCACTGCCCAGCGTCACGTTGCCGCCGCTGCCCAGCGCGATGGTGCCGCCACTGCCCAGCGTTACGTTTCCGCCGCTGCCCAGGGTCACGTTCCCGCCGCTGCCCAGGGTGACATTGCCCCCGCTGCCCAGCGTAATGGTCCCACCGCTGCTGTTGATGTTGTAGCTGCCTCCCGGGAGAACTGTCACAGTACCGCCGCTGCCCAGCGCGATGGTGCCGCCGCTGCCCAGGGTTACGTTGCCGCCGCTGCCCAGCGTCACGGTGCCACCGTTACCCGCGAGGGTGATGGTGTCGCCGCCGCTGCCCAGGGTGACATTGCCGCCGCTGCCAAGAGCGATGGTCCCACCGCTGCCCATGGCGATGGTGCCGCCGCTGCCAAGCGTCACGTTGCCGCCGCTGCCAAGCGTGACATTGCCACCGCTGCCCAGCGTTACCGTGCCACCGGCGCCCAGCGTCACGTTCCCGCCGCTGCCTACAGACACATCGCCGCCGCTGCCCAGCGTCACCGTTCCACCGCTGCCCAGGGTGACATTGCCGCCGCTGCCCAGCGTCACATTGCCCCCGCTGCCAAGCGCGATGGTCCCACCGCTGCCAAGCGTCACGTTGCCCCCGCTGCCCAGCGCGATGGTTCCGCCGCTGCCAAGCGCGATGGTACCGCCGCTGCCCAGGGTCACGTTGCCGCCGCTGCCAAGTGTGACATTGCCGCCGCTGCCCAGCGCGATGGTGCCGCCGCTGCCCAGGGTCACGTTGCCCCCGCTGCCCAGCGTCACATTGCCGCCGCTCCCCAGCGTGATGGTGCCGCCACCGGTGGGAAGGCTGTAGCTGCCCCCGGTGGAGGGAATCGTCACCGATCCGCCGCTGCCCAGCGCGATGGTTCCGCCGCTGCCCAGCGTCACATTGCCACCGCTGCCCAGAGTCACGGTGCCACCGCTACCCAGGGTGATGGTGCCTCCGCTGCCCAGCGTGACGTTGCCGCCGCTGCCCAGCGTGACAAGACCGTTGCTGCCCGGCGTGACGATGGCGCCGCTGCCCAACGTGAGGTTGCCGCCGCTGCCCAGGGTCACATTGCCGCCACTACTGCCCAGGGTGATGGTGCCACCGCTGCCCAGGGTGACGTTGCCGCCACTTGCCAGGGTCACGGACTTGCCGCTGCCCAGGGTCACGGTGCCGCCGCTGCCAAGGACCACGTTGCCGCCCGCGGCAATTTGCAACGGCGTTGCCGAAGAACCAAAGGAAAGGGTGGTCGACAGGGATGCAAACTCGCCGCCGGTGGCGCCCACCTGGCGCAGGTCGAGGTTGGCCACGTCGTTGTATCCGCGCAGCGTGGTATAGGGCACGCCATCGAAGGTAACGTTCTGCGCATTTGCCCATGACGGAGCAATGGGCGCGACTGTCCCGTTGACGCGATAGCCTGTATCGCCGGTCAGCGGCGTGCCGTCGCAGTGCAGCGTGGCGGCGCTGGCCGTGGGGCTGGGGGCGGTGGGCGTGTACCAGGCAGTGGTCGAGTACGTCGCCGGATTGCCGGAGCCGTCTGTCAGGTTCGTCACCGCACCCAGCGAAGCATCGCTCAATATGGCGAGTTGATTGGATGGCGACTCGCCGACGAGTTGTTGGTTGGAGTACGCAACCGCTGCACTCGGCCCCACTCCATCCAGCTGGAACAGATAATTCATCACGCTCTGATAGTTCGGCTTGCAATTCACATCGAAGTTCGGAACGTAACTGGGGGACGAGTCATAGTAGAGTCCGCCGTGGGTCAGGCCGAGCGTGTGGCCGATCTCGTGGAACAGCGTGCCGGCGATGACGTTGGCGCGCTTGCTCATGTTCTGGTTCGGCGCCGTCTCCCAAAGTCCCAGGGTCACGGCTGAATCCGCGCCGCCCAGATCGGAGTAACCGGAGATGCTGGTCACCTTCCCGGAAGTAAGGCCAATCACCGGTTCCGCCAATGTGCTGTTGGGATAGCTCCAGTTCGGGACGCCGGGAGTTGCCGCAATCATTGTCTCTGCATCCGGGCAAGACGTTGTGTTGTACACGCCGTTCAAGCTTGGGTTTCCCAGCACGCCTGAGATGGTGATGCGGCTGGGGCAATAGTTGATGCTGGTGCTTGCGCCCCGGTTCGCGGTGGAGATGGTGGTTACGCCGTTGACCACACTGATCGCCGTCAACGTTCCGTAACGCGTGTTCCAGGCCGGTATCGCCAGCGAGTGGCCGAACAGAACGTAGTGATAGCTGTCCTTTTGCCCGTAGGGGAAGCGGATGGAGCAATCGCCGCCCGCCGCGCAGGAAGTGAGATTGCGCGGCCACAGCTTGGAGAATTCCAGGCTGTTCTTCCAGCCGATCACGCCCGGCTCGCTGGGGAATTGGCACAGTTGTCCTGGGCTATCGGCGCAGGTGGTCTCCGGCACTGCGTTGCCTATTTCCAGATGCAGCACCACTCCATCCGCGGCGAATGCGCTCTTCACCATCGCCAATGGATCGTTGCCCTGGGTGTCGGGCGCGGGGAACAGATTCTCCTGCGCCGGATCGCACGAGCCGTCTGAAAGCACGGCGCCGCACATGTAATCGAGTTGAACGAACAGGTCCTTTTCGCCGTGTAGCGCGCCCGGCAATGACACCCACGATCCGGTCTTCGCGTCGTAGTAGCCTGCCTGCCCTGCATAGAAATCGCCCGCCGCGGGGCCGGTCTTCCAGGCGTCCAGAATTCCGTCGTTATCGCTGTTGCTGACAGGCGTCGACAGAATCACCGCCGCATAGGCGTTGCCTGCATTCAACGGCGCACTGAACTGGCTGGCATGTGCCCCGAGCGACACGGAACTGGAGCTGTTGTTCCAGCTTCCAGCGGCGGCGTAGAGGTTGGTATTCTCTCCCGCGCCGGTCGAGTCGTAGAATCCCAGCACGTTCTGCGTCGTAGATGAGTTTGGGTTCGCGGAACCGTCGTAAATAACCACCGACTTGAGGGGGAAGTTCGGCGACAACACGCGATAAATCACCACCAGGCTCGCGCCCTCGGTGAGCGGGAGCGCCGTTGCTCCGCCGTCAGGCAGAGAGACGGTGAAGCCGCCCGAGGCCGTGCGCACGCCGTTCGCTCCCACCGGGAAATAGGCATTCACGTCGGCGCGATAGGCGCGCAGCGTTCCCGTAAGCGCGCCGTCCGTGTAGCTGGGCAGGTCGCTTGCAATCTGCTGGCCGGTAATTGGATAGTTGTTGAAGGTTCCACTGGTAGCCGAGGCCGACGGTGTACTTTCCAGCGTCTCCCAGTAGAGGAAGGCGTCAATGATGTCGGCGCCGTCCGGTACGCCCTGGATGGCATTTGTGTTCGTGGTGCTATCGGGGATGGTGATGGTTCCGGTGGCGATGCCGCCCACGCCAAGTCCGCGCAGAGTCACGCCCGCGGAGGCGAAGTCGCCGGTGACGAAGTAGTTGTTCTCCAGCGAAAGGGGGTTGGGCATCGGCGGTGGCGCCTGGCCATTTGAAACCAGCAGCCGCACCGCGGATCCTACACTGACTTGCGTCCCGGCTTCGGGGTTCGAGGCGATCACGCTGCCGCTCGGCACAATGCTGCTGGAAGCAGTGCTCACGGTTCCCGCCGCCAATCCCGCGCCGGTGATCGTCGTTGCCGCCGCCGTTTGCGCCAGCCCAACCACGTTGGGGACCGTCACGCCCACAGGCTGCCCGTTCAGGCCACCGTTGCCGCTGAGGTTGATGGTCTGGAGGACAACAAGAGGAGAAAGGTTCAGCGTGTTGTCGCTGAACGTCGCCGTGCCCGCCAGATAGCCGGTGGTCTGCGGCGTGAAGCTGAAGCTATCATTGCAGCTCGAGCCCGGCGCCAGCGGAAACTCGCCGGAGCAATCGGGGCTTGCGTTCTGCGTGAAGTTCCCGCCCAGGCTGAAGCCCAGCGAACCCGTCAGCGGCTGGTTGCCGACGTTCTGGACGGAGATCAGTTGTGGGCTGTCCACGCTCGTGCTGCCCACATTCGTCAGCGCAAAGCTCAGGGATGGCAGTTGCGAGCGCTGCGCTTCTGTGACCACTCCCTGTACGCCGGTATTCCCGGTGAAGACGTCGCCCTTCCCATCGACCGCTACACTGATTGGGTTACTCAGGCCGCTGAAGGGTACGGTGGTCTGGACGCCACTCGGCGAGACTTCCACCACCTGGGAGATGCAGGGATCGGCGATGTAGACATCGCCCGCTGCATCCACCGCCAAACCGTACGGGCAAACGAGGCCGGTGGCGGGCACCGTGGTCTGGACGCCGCCGGGCGTGACCTCGATAACCTGGACGTTGGTGGGATCGGAGATGAAGACATCGCCTGCACCATCCACCGCCACATCGTAGGGGTTGGTCAGACCTGTAGCCGGCACCGTGGTCTGGACGCCACCGGACGTTACCTTCACGACGTGGGTAAATTGGCTATCCACGATGAACACATCGCCTGCCGCGTCCACCGCCACGCCGTACGGGTAACCCACGCTGCCAACCGCGGTCTGGACGCCGCTGGGCGTTACTTCCACCACGCGGTTATTGTTTGGATCGGCGATGAACACATCGCCCGCTCCATCCACTGCGACGCCGTATGGGTTAGCCAGACCGCTGGCCGGTACCGTGGTCTGGACGCCGCCGGGCGTAACCTCGAGAACCTGGCCGAGGCCGTAATTCGAGATGAAGACATCGCCCGCCGCATCCACCGCCACTCCCTGCGGTTGGTTCAATCCGCTGCCCACCGTGGTCTGCGTGCCCGGCCCGAACGCAATCTCCGGTCCCTGGCCAATGCCGTAGATCGGCGCGGTTGTCAGCAGATTTGCGCCGCTATCGAAGAGCTCTACCGCACCCGCGCGCAATCCGGGCGCGAGCGGGGCGAAGTTGACGTTCACGGTGCAGGAACTGCCCGCCTCAACGGTCCCGACGCAGGTGCTGCCGCTGCCCAGCGTGAAGTCGAGGCCGGTTGCGCCTTGCGTGACTACCTGGATCGCGCCGATGGTCGTGGTCGCCGCCAAGTTGAACGTCACCGTCTGCGTGCTGCTGCACGGCGACGGTATGGCTTGCCCCGACGGGCAAACGTTGATGCTGCCGAAGTTCTGCGGCGAAAAACTCGCCGTAACATTTTCCGCAGCGTTCACGGACACAATGCACGTCGGGCTCGATCCAGAGCTTGCGCAGGCGCCGCCCCAACCCAGAAATGTGGCTCCTGCGGCCGCTTGCGACGTTAGTGTCACCGAGGTACCGCTCGCATAGATTCCGGCACAGGTTCCCGTCACGCTTCCGTTGGCTTCGGTGCAACTGATCTGCGACTGATCGTCGGTCACTGTCCCCGAACCGGTGCCCACTTCCGTCAGAGTCAGCGTGTAGGCCGACGACGTGGAAAAGTTCGCGACGATGGTCGTATCCGCGGTCAGCGACCACAAGCACATGCCCGTGCCGCTGCAAGTGCCTCCGCTCCAGCCGGTAAATTGCGAGCCGGCGGCCGGAGTCGCCGTGCAGTTCCCTGTGGTCCCTGACGGAAAGACCCCGGAAAAACAATTCGTGCCCGTCACCGAGCCGCTGCCGCTTCCGGCCGTGCTCACAGCCAGCGTGTAGTTGACCCCAGAGCCCAAACCTGCGCCGTTGAAGGGAACGATTTGTGTTGCGGGATTCGAGTTCAGAGCGTTGTCGGTAAATGCCGCCGAGCCGCTAAGGGGGCCCGGGCTGAGCGGATCGAAGTCAATGCTCAGATTGCAGGTCGCGCCCGGCACGAGCGAGAACGCGGAGGTGCAATCGGCGAATGTGCCGGAGCCGGGAACCTGGTAGAAGTCGGGATCAGTGAAAACCAACCCAGGGTTGAACGCATTCAGCGACTGGTTGCCGATATTCTGAAACAGGATGGATTGCGGACTGTCGCCGCTGATGTTGTCCAAGGTCGACTGTGCGAAGTTCAGAGCATTGAATTGCTGGAGGATCGCGTCCACCCTGTCGTTGCCATAGTCGGCGATGAAAACGTCGCCCTGGCCATCGACCGCCACGTCGTAGGGCTTGAACCCGCCGCCCAATGAGAGTTGGGAAGTGCTGGCCACTGTGATCTGGCAACTGGCGCTGGCACAACCGGCCGGAACCTCGATGACCGCATTCAGCCCGGCATCGGCGACGTAGACATCGCCCGCCGCATCTACCGCGACGCCTTCCACTGCCGACCATCCGCTGCCCACTGTGGTCTGGCAACTGCTGGAAGCGCAGCCGGCCGGAACCTCCGCCACTTCCCTCAGGCCGTAATCGGCGATGAACAAATCGCCCGCCGCATCCACCGCCAGACCCACCGGCTCGGAATAGGTGGGAGGAGCCGCCGCGGGGCTATACACCACCGTCTGCGGGCCTCCATTGGCTGGAACCTCGACGACGTCGTGGCCGTTGAAATCGCTGATGAAGACGTCGCCCGGGCCATCGACCGCCACGCCCAACTGGCTGGACAGACCGGAGCCTACGATTTGTTGACAGCCGCCGCTGGTGCAGCCGGCCGGAACCTCGACCACTGCGTTCAGGTCGTTATCCGCGATGAACAGATCGCCCGCTCCATCCACCGCCAGCCCCTGCGGGTACAGGAGTCCAGTGCCCACGGTCTGGAAGGTGCCATGCGCACCGATCTCCACTACTTGGCCGGTGCCGGCATCGGCAACGAAGATATCGCCCGCCGCGTCGACCGCTACGCCTGTCGGCCCGCTCAAAGGGTATGGCCCTGTGCTCTCCACAAAAGTCGTAAGGGGGCTGAAGGCAGCAGCCGCGCCCTGGCCGATGCCGTAGACCAGCTTGGTCGCCAACAGGTTTGGGATTGCGCTGTTGTCGAAGAGTTCCACAGCGCCCATGCGCAGTCCCGGCGCGATGGGGGCAAACGTAACGTTCACCGTGCAGGAGTTGCCCGCGGAGATGGTGCCGGTGCAGGTGCTGCCGCTGCCCAACTGAAAGTCGAGGCCGGTTGCGCCTTGTGTGACCACCTGGATTGAGCCGATGGTCGTATTCGTCGTGAAGTTGAAGGTCTCCGTCAGCGTAGCGCTGCAGGGCGCCGGAGTGGTTTGTCCCGTCGGGCAGACGTTGGCGTTGCCGTAACCGTGCGGCGTGAAGCTGAATCCCATCAGCTCATGCTGCTCAGTGCTCCCGCCGGTCGCAGCTGTAAAGCCAACGTAGGCGGCATTCCCATTGCTCAGATTGATGCGCTGGGTAATGTCGAACGGCCCCGAGAAAATAGGCGTCGATCCCGCGACGGGTGTGTGCGTGCCCGCGTTGAACGCCGGATCCAGATACACAGAGAGGTAGTTTGCCGGCGAATCGTTGGGGCCGTTGTAGACCATGACAACCTGGTGCGGGTTGCTGTCGGCGATGTAGTCTTCGCCGCTGCCCGCCGAAGAACTCGGATTGGAAGCGATGGCATACGCGCCGCCAAGCGAAACAAGGCAGGTGGTCGGCACAAAGTCAGGAGTCGGCGGCTCGAGATTGTTGTTATAGTGGGCTGGCGAGTTGGCCAGTCCGGGTCCGCAATCCTGCATGGCGATGTGGTTATCGTCGTAGTCGTACACACCGAAGTCCCACGGATCAAAGCTGTCGGGGAACGTGTCCCCCTCAAGGGCGATGCTGTTGTCGATGCCGCCATAGCCCAGACAGCCGCCGGCGCCGCCAAGGGCCGTTAGTCCCGAGCCGGTTTCGACGCAATTTGTCAGCAGGTCGGTTCCGTTGCCCTGGGCGTTTTGAATGACAAAAGCGAATCCATCGCCGGTGGGCGAGGATGCGTTTGTGATTCTGAAGGCATACCAGACTGTGAATCCCGCCGCCACATCCTGCGGGATCGAGTACCAAACGCTCGATGACTGGCTCTGCGCACTCTGCGTCAGGAGCAGCGCATAGGCCGAGCCACTGGTTGCATTGGGATCGATGGTTGTGGTGTAGGAGCTGTCCTGGATATAGCTGAGGCCTGCGCCGACGGAATTGAAGCAGAAAAGAACGCCGGGGGCTGCGGAGTTGGCGAAGCAGCTGCTTGACGACTGGCTGGGTGAGGCTGCCTGTGGAGTGTTGAAGTCGTAGTATGCGACCTGCTGGGCCGAGCTGCCGCGCGGGAAAAGGAGACCGAGGGCCATTCCGCAGAGAACCACAATCAGTTGCCGTTGAAAGCGTGTGAAACACACTGGGGAAGCCGATCGAGCGGACTGGGTGGTCATGCTAGAGATCTCCTGAGGAATGGAACAGCTGGTGAATGAGCCGTACCGGAGCCCATGAAGCGGGAAGCTCCGCGAAGTGAGTCGCAGCACCTAAAGGTGTCGGTTTGGACCGGATGACTTTGGGGAAGTCTGGGGTCTTTTCCTATTCAACCTGGAATTCGGCCAGGACGGTGCTTCACGAATGAAACTGAATAGATGGCCTAGTGTAGCGCGCGAAAGGCCGATTGGAAAGTTAAGATTCCAAAAAGCGCAAGGGTATTTGGTAACCGGACCCCATTACCGTTGGGGCAGTTCTCGCGTCCCACCAGCGATCCGAGATGAGTTACATGATGCAGTTTACGGTTTCTAATTGCGCCGGATTTACGAACGAGAGAGAGCGACGCCTAGACACGCTCGAATAGTGATTCGAAGTCGACTGGAAAGCTGCCGGCACGAGGCCCTGGGCGAAGGCCAGCCTCATCCGCAAGGAAGAGCAGCTGAACTGGTTGGGAACAGCGACCTGTTTTGCTTGATGCGGTCCGGGTGCTTTCAGAACCGGGCCGTTCTGTTTGGGAGGAGCGGTTTCGCCGCAGGTTAAGATCAAGAGGAGATTGACGCCATGCTTGAGGATCAAGGGTACGAAACGGTTTTGGAAGTGACGCTGCCGGAGGGAACGGCGAACTCGGTGGTTGTTTCGCAGACGCCGTTTCTCATGGGACGAGGAAGCGATACCGGGAATCACCTGGTGTTCGGGAATCCCCGCATCTCGCGGCGCTGCGCGGCCATTGTGGAAGTTGATGGCGGCTACCTTCTTGAAGATCGCGGGAACGGGCTTGGCATCTGGGTGAACGGGCGCCGGACCGCGCAGAAAACGCTGGTGGATGGGGACACGATCGAGTTCGGGCTCGACGACAGCCCGAAGATCGTCTTCCGACGACGGCCGGCGGAGCGCTATGTGGAAAGCATGTTGACAAGGCTTGGCTCGCTGCCTGCCATGGAAACGGCCGACAGCTCCGGGGGCCTAAGCAGGCTGAACCTGCTGCTGGAGGCCACGTCGCTGCTGCATTCGGCCCTGCCGCTGGAGTCGGTGCTGGGCACCATGCTGGATCACGCGATGTCGGTGACCCATGCGGAGCGGGGACTACTACTCGAGGCGGATGACGCGGACGTACTGAAGGTGCGGCTGGCGCGGGGCAGCGGCGGCAAGACGCTGGCCGCGGAAAGTATTGCGCCGAGCCAGACTGCGCTTCGGCGAGCGGTAAGCAAACGCACGGCGGTGATCACCGACGATTTGAACCTGGCCGATCTGAGCCTGAAGGGCGCACAGAGCGTAGTGATCCAGGGGCTGCACGCGGTGGTGGCCATTCCGCTGTATGCCGTAGCGCACGCCAACGCCGATGGGAGCGAGGCAGCAGCCGGGCGGCTGTTGGGTGCGCTGTATCTTGACTCGCGGCGCACGACGGCGTTCTCCAATGTCGACCGGCAGATTCTGGACGCGCTGGGCACGCAGGCGGCGAGCATTCTGGACAATGCGCGACTGGTGGAGAAAGAGCGCGAGCAACGACGGCTGGAGCAGGAGCTGGCGATTGCCCGCGAAATCCAGCAGGGGCTGGTGCCGCAGGGGCTCCGCGACTTCCCTTACCTGGAGATCAAAGGCATACACCTGCCGTGCAACGGGGTGGGCGGGGACTACTACGACGTGTTCCCGCTAAGCGACGAGTCGACGGCCTTTCTGGTTGCCGACGTGGCAGGCAAGGGGCTGGGTGCGGCGCTGTTCACGACAATGCTGCAAGGGGCGCTGAGCGGCATGAGGCTGGGCGTGGCTCCAGAGAAGGTCTTCAACCACGTGAACCGCTTCCTTTGCGGGCATGCGTCGGTGGGACGCTGCGCCACGATGTTTTTCGGCAGAATCGATGCTGAGGGAATGCTCGAGTACCTGCATGGAGGGCATCCATCGCCGCTGCTGATCCGCGACGGCGAGGTAAGCGAACTCTACACAGAAGGATCGTTTCCAGTCGGTCTGGTGGACGTGGCGGAGTTCGAGGCGACGCGGGTCCCGCTGAAACCGAACGACGTGCTGGTGCTGTTTACCGACGGCATTGTGGAAACGGCAAACAGCAAGAGAGAGCTATTCGGATTTGAGCGGCTGCGCGAGGTGACGGCGCGATGTGCGCAGGCCTCGATTGAAACAGTGATGAAGACGATTCTGGATGCGGTGGAGGAGTTTTCGCAGGGCAGCGGACAGGAGGACGATCTGACGCTGCTGATTGTGCGGTATCGGAAGATTGGAAGCTAGAGCACTTTCGATTCACATGTTGACGTTTGGAGATTGTGGAAGGTGGCTTTTTCCTGAGGAAAGAGCCACTCTGCTTCCAGGATTCCGTAAAGACCAGAATCGAAAATGCTGTAGCCTCCAGCTCCGATGGGAGGTGAGTGGCAATGGCGCTGCGATGTGGGTTTGATATCGAAGTGCCCTCAGCTCCAAACATTGGAAGGGGTGTACAGAAAATCTCCAACCGTGTTCGCTGATCCGTGAGTGACGGCGAGAAGCGGCACTGCCGCTGGCAAGGCTCTGCTGTGGGATACGGTCATGAAAAGGAGTTGAATCGCCAGGTTCACCGGGCGCAGGCGATTCCGGCGGATTGTCTGGTGAGACAATCCGCCGGAGCATTTTACAGTTGTAACAGGTTGCAGTTAGAAGGTGTAGATCAGCGATATCTGAATCTTCCTTGGTCCGGAACTGGTACCGGTGATGTAACCATAGGTACCCAGGCCACCGCCGATGTAGGTGTTAGGGTTGGCATAACTTGCAATGTTGAACGCGTTGAAAGCGTCGATGCGGGCCTTGAGATCCTCATCCTTGTAGGTTTTGAACGCCTTGGAAAGAGACAAGTCATAATTCTGGAATCCAGGACCACGCTCCGTGCCGACGCGAGTGGTTCCAAAGTCCTGACTAGGCCGGCCATAAGCGCAATCGGGGTTGTTTGTCGGAGCCGTGCCGCGATGTGTGCACGGAGTTGCCGACGGGTCGGTGCCAAACCACTGGAATGCGCCTGCGGCGTTGCGGCCCCGTCCAACGATCTTCTGCCGCCCGTAGCGATTGGCGAATCCAAAGTAGTCCTGAGATCCGTTCGTGCCTTGTGAACAGTTGTTTTGGCACTGGTTTCCGCTTTGGTGAATGGTGAGGGGATAGCCGGAATTGAGCTCGGCATTCATGGACAACTGCCATCCACCCAGAACTTCATCCAATGCTATGGGCCAGCTCGCACCAAACTGTTTTCCGCGACCGAACGGGAGTTGATAGACTGCAGTTCCAGAGACAACCTGCCGCGCGTCGAAGGAAGACGGGCCATAGTCCCCTCTGGGATTATTCTCATCCTGCCAGTAGGAATCGGAATCGCCGCTACCGCTGACGCCGAAGTATCCGACGTTGTTGGTCATCGACTTGCCGTATGTGTAGTTGACCAGGAACTCCAGTCCTTTGGACTGGTGACGTTGCAATGAGACTTGGAGAGAGTGATAGTTTGAAATCGCCCGCGACGCTGTGTATTTGACAATGCCGGTTCCGGGATTGTCGGTGCCGTTTTGGGCTGTCGCGGTCCCGACGAGCGCATAGAAAGGTTCAATTCCCTGATAGCAGGCATCCTGAGCCGGGCCTGCACTCATACTCCCGCAAGTATCATCGGTTGTGTACTGGTTAATCCAAATGGGAACCGCCAAATGCTGGCCGGTCTGGCCCACATAGCCCGCCTGTATAGCGGTATGACTGTCGATCTGAACCTGCAAGCTGAGGTTGAACTGCTGGATCACAGCCGGACGCATGGCCGGATCCCAGGCATAGTATTGGGCTCCAGTTGGCGACGTACTGCCCACCAGGGCGGCTGCCATGGGATAAACGGGACCCTGCGAATTTCCCGAGGGTCCGGGTGAGCTCTTGAGGACCGCCGGCTGGAATTGCGGGTTTTGCGTCATGCGCAGCGAGGAACCTGTGGATTCCAGATCGTCGGTGCTTCCGTATCCACCGCGAACTACGAACTTCGGTGTGGCCTTGTAGGCGAAGCCAAATCGCGGCATGAAGCCGAGGAAGTAAGGGTTGATCAAAGCGCGGCTATTGGTCTTGCCCGTGGTTAGGTTATATGCTCCGGCGTACTCGAGCATCGAATCGACCGAGGCGCCTAATGGCTGTCCCATGGCGTATGGCACATTGACGTTGACCATCTTGTTGTTGACTTCGAAGTTGGGCTGCATGTAGGAATAGCGCAAGCCCAGATTCAACGTCAGGTTTGGCAGGATCTTCCAGTCATCCTGGACAAAAATAGCATCGCGCCACTGCCGCTGTCCAAACATGCCGTGAAGACCGGAGATTTCAGCTCTGGATGCCACATCCAAAAGGAAGTCAGCATATCCGTAGCCCTCGTTGTTTATCCCGTAGTTGTTCCAGTTAGCCGTAGGGTTACCGTTGTATTGCAAATACCCCAGGGTACCGCCGGTATCGCTAGTGCTGATGTAGTCCTGCTGATAACGCAGGAATTCGAAACCACCCTTGGTGATGTGCTTTCCGTGTTCCCAGTTCAGAGTGTCGTTGTAGTCGAAGTTGTTATCGACAGATTGGCCCTGAATCGGAGCCTCAGAACCGAAGTTATTCAAATACCAGCCTTCGCCACTGCTCACATCGATATAGGCATAGCCAGGGGTAGTCTGCAGCCAGCCCGGATTCAAGCCGATACCGGCCGTGGCCTCACCGGTATCCCCAAACAGACCGGAGAGATCCTTGGGAACACTTGCGTTCAGCTTAAGCCGAGTAAGTCCAGCGCGCGCGTTGTTTACGATCGTGGAAGAAAAGATGTGGGTCCAGGTGCCTACGACATTCAAGAATGGGTAGTCGTCTGTGAATGGAATCACCGCTGTGACAGGAACCTGGGTTGGCACGTCCCATGCGTCGCCGTAGCTGAACTTGCCCGTGAACGTGTCTTTGCTATTGAGCGTGTAGTCGAGGCGAATATCGCCTTGGTCATTGCGCTGGATGGAAGAAGAAACACCCAGATAATTTCCCTGTTCTATGGTACCTGGACTCGGCGCGTGGTTGGGCGTGGGATATGCCGATGGATGAGCATTCAGGACAGAGAACAGTTCATTGGCGGGGTTGATGGGTACGCAGTTGCCTAGAAACTCGGTTTCATTGTTAGTTCCGCCAGTCGGGTTAGCAGCAGACACACCCGTGTCCCACAGCTGTATACCATAGGCAGGAATTAATTGGGAGAAGTCTCCATAGCCTGCGGCGCAGGTAGTTCCGGTGTCGAATCCGGTGGAGTTGGCGGGAAGGCCGCGCATAGCCGAAGTAGAAACACTACCGGTCGTGTGGCCTAACGTGTTCCAACGAAGCGCCTCGTAGTTGCCGAAGAAGAACAGTTTGTTCTTGACGATTGGGCCGCCGACAGCCCCGCCAAATTGATTCTGGTTAAAGCCCGCTCTGCCGACACCGTTGTATTTGTTTGACCAGGTATTGGCATCGAGCCCGCTGTTTTGATGAAATACAAAGGCGCTGCCATGGTATTGATTGGTTCCACCCTTGGTGACCATGACGACTTCGCCGCCGTTTACGTTTCCGTACTCGGCATCGGCATTGCCGGTGATGACGTGAACTTCCTGGATGGAGAATGGGGAGGGAGTGTAGCCGATTGCATTCTGGAGCGTCTCATTGATATCGATGCCATCCAGGACGTAGCTGTTCGACTGCTGACGATTGCCGTTGAAGGAAGGGATCGCATCCGCCGGCCCCTCTTCGTGGGGTGTAAAGGCATCGCGTCCCGTGCCCAACTGTCCGCCCATCGCAGCGGCAGAGGGATTGATGGCGCCTGGCACAAACAAGGTTGCCTGCTGAATGTTCAGACCGTCGATGGGCATGTTTTCAAGTTCGGTCGCACTGATCGATGTGCTCACTGTGGAATTCTCAGTATTCAGAAGCAACGACTGGTTCGCTGTAACATTGACCGTCGTGGATGCTTTTCCAACCTGCATCTTTGCATCGGCCGTTACGATCTGGTCGATCTGCACAATGAAAGGCCCCACCGAAGCGGTCTCGAAACCAGGCGCCGTTGCGGTAACCGTGTAATTGCCGAGCACCAGGAATCCGACGTTATACAAGCCGCTTTTGTCGGTTACGGTTTGCGTCGCAACGCCGGTGCCAATATTCGTGACAGCCACTGCTGCTCCAGCTATTACCGCACCGCTAGGATCGGTTACTGTTCCACGCACCGAGCCTGTAATTGTCTGGGCCGTAGCGATCGCCCCGCTCAAGAGAAGAGTGAGAGCGATATAACCAAGCCATACTACTGTCAATTTCCTTCTCATGAATAGCCTTCCTTTGAACTGCGTCAGTTGACTCGCAAGGTTGTATGGCGCTCGATTCCTTGTTTCCTGTTCCCTAGAGCTGTCTGCGCAGCCCGTCGGGGCGGCGGGTTGAGGCAGGGTTGGCGAAAACCAAGCGGCGGCTTCTGTCTGTGCGGCATATTATTGCGAATGCTTTCGAACGCGAGCAATTATCTACCGTAGTTAACGGAAATGTCAAGTTTAATGCGCGAATACATAACTATCGATTTCCATGAAACGGAAGTCTCTTCAGGGCTCTCCTGGGAGTGATCGTGGACCTCGTTTCACAGCCTAACAGGCCACTAGCCAAGGTGATGCAAGCAGTCGGCGATACGATTTAGAGGCCAATCGAACCCAGAGCGAGCCAGGAAGGTTGCTGCGGCGAGGGCGAAGGAATTCTCAAGCGCAGGCCGGTAGATTTTCTTTAAATATTTGAATATAAATATATTTATTTCATTTTTTTCGGACGCATGCCCATGACGATCCAGTGCGGATCAGATGAAACCCGCAGAGTTTTCCCAAGTCGTACACACAGAGGACCCCTCCCGGGTTCTCCTGGCGCACTGGCTCTGAACTTTCCTAGCGGGCGCAAATGGCGAGGAGCAGGGGTTCAGTTGAGCAAAATATTTCGAAATGTTTCGCAATGCACATGTGATGTGGTATTTTACGTACAATCTGTTTTTTGGTTTCATCATGCAATCGACAGAGATCGCAGTGCTGGAAATTGCCAAAGAGGCTTGCCGCGACTGTCTGGAGGATCTTGGATACGAAAACTTGAGGGACCGGCATGTCGGCTGAACAAGATCGCGGCTCGGCGGGTTGGGCATATGTGATCGGAGACACCGTCCCGGACGGCCGGGGCACCATTTATGCGGGAGAAAACGAACGAGTTTCAAAGCTCTATCTTTTTTCCCCTTAGGGACGCAGATTTGCCCAACCGGCATCGATCGCCGCTTCAGCATTTCATGACTTTCCTGAATGTTATTTCCACTTAACGTTCCATCGACACACAAACGGAGAACCTATGGGAACGACACTTTGCAGACCTCGATTGTTTCGGGCAGGAACCCTGAAATTTGAAATTTACGACAGCAGAGAAAGCGCCGGCAGAGCGGCCGCACTTGCGGCGGCCCAAGAAATGCACTATCAGACGCAGAACGGCCAAGATCTAGGTGTAATCTTTGCCACGGGCGCCTCACAGCTGAGCATGCTGCATGCATTGACCGTGTTCCCAGGTCTGCCGTGGGACAAAATCATCGGCTTTCATATGGACGAGTACCGGGGCATCAGGCCGGATGACTTCGCCTCTTTTCGCCGCTACCTGCGCGAGCAATTGACGGAGCGGGTCCCTATCAAGGAGTTTCACGAGATCGACGGGAGTTGCGAAGATTCCGAGTCAGTATGCAAAGCGTATGCCGCTCGATTGAGGGCCGCCAATCCGAAGTTGTGCTTGCTTGGAATCGGGGAGAACGGGCACCTTGCCTTCAACGATCCATGCGATGCGGACTTCAGCGATCCGCGCGCAGTGAGGGTGGCGGCCCTCGACAAACAATGTCGCGAACAGCAGGTTGCGGAGGGCTGGTTCCCATCCCTGGAGGCGGTTCCAACGCATGCGATCACCTTGACGATCCCAACACTGTTTCGAGTGCCGAAGCTAATCCTATCTGTTCCGGGGAGCCGCAAGGCGAGGATTGTACGCCGGGTGATTGAGGATGCCATTTCGACCGCATGCCCCGCAACCCTGCTGAGAACGCATCCGGATTCGACTGTCTTCCTCGACAATGAGTCGGCGGCGGAGGTGGGTGATCTTCTGGTGTAATGCGCAGCACAAATGAATTTGCCGCAGGTTAATCCGCGCTGCACAAGCGCTCGCGACGGCACGAGTGGAATGTGCCGAACTCAGAAGCAATCGAAAATGGGCCATGATAGAATCCAAGAACGAAACGGCGGCGTAAACTGCGTTTTTTATCGGATACGTCAGGACTTGGATGACTTTGCCAGATAAAGCGGATGAATCGACAGACGGCCTGATGGCGAGTGAACGGCGGTCTGTCATCCTGCAGATCATCGAGGCTTCCGGCCGAGCGCGAGTGCGGGATCTGGCACGGAGATTCAAGACGTCGCCGGTAACGATCAGAAACGATCTCAATGAGTTACAGAAGCGCGGACTGCTGTTGCGATCGCATGGAGGAGCCGCGAAACCGGACGCCGCTCCAGCCCAACGGAACGAAACAAAAGCACTGGCATTTCTTCTCTGCAACCGCGGGATGCTGCACAACTTTCACTCGCGAATTTTCTCGGGCGCAGAAGAATACTGTGCCGTGCACGGCTGGGATATCGTGCTTCTCTCCTACAATTATTCGCCGCGAGTTCCGTGGAAAGAGCTGCACCTGCCCAAGCTGATCCAGCGCCCTGAAGTGATCAGGGCAGTGATTTTGGCGGGAACAACCTCGATCAACCTCATCGAGTTGCTCGATCACAATGGAATTGCGCTCGCGGTACTCGGTAACAACGTCATCGATGCGCCGCAGACTTTGAAACACGACATCGTTTTTTCAGACGATCTTCAAGGCGGCTATGAAGTAACTCAGCATCTGATTCACCAGGGCCACCGTCACATCTGCTTTGTAGGCAACACCCGGCTGCCGTGGTTTTCCAGGTGTTTTGCTGGCTATCGACGGGCCATGGACGAGATTGGCCTGGCGCCGCGTTACAGCGATATTCATTCCGAAGACGACACGGTCATTGGATACCTCGGTGCGAAATCACTGATGGCGGGGAATGAACCGATTACGGCGATCTTTGCAGGCAGCGACCCAACCGCGCATGGCGTTTACAAGGCATTGAGGGAAGCCGGTTTGAAGATCCCCGACGATATCAGCGTTGTGGGCTGTAACGACACTGTAGGAACGTGGCTCTATCCCGGCCTGACTACAATTCGCGAATTCCCTGAAGAGATCGGCAAATATCTGGCAGAGGCAATCCTCAATCGCATCGCAATTCCCGGTCAGGATGCGCAATGCGTTACGGTTCCGACCGAACTGATCAAGAGAGATTCGTCTCGCTCAATCGTTTAGGCGGCAGACAAGAGATCGAATTGTATGCTTTCTTCGGCCGCTCTCCTGGCCAGCCCGGCGCTCATCGGATATCAAACGCTGTTTGCGCAACAGTCAAGTTTATGGTCTTGCTCAGATAGAGCAACGCCGCGGCAATGATCCCAAGATCGACTCCATAGAGCAGGCCGCCAGGACCGGCGATGGCGAGGACAAGCCTTCCATATGCCGCGGTGCTAAGTCTGCCTGGGATCATTCAACGGCTCCCGGTGGTTGCCTGCCACGTCATAGGCGGTCCTGGCGGCAGGCCCTGGCGGCCTGGACAGTCTGCAGGTGAACGTGGGCTGAGATGAGAAATGATTCGAAACCGTTTGACCGGTTAAAAAAGCAATTGTAGATTATAAACAGAAAGAGAAACGAAACCTTCTTCACGCAAAGCGACCGGCACTTCGGAAGCGAAGGAAGGAGGGGATATGCGCATCGTCACCCCAGCCGCAGGGTTTCTGGATACGAGGGAAGTGCACAAGTTCGCCGGCCGGGTGAGGGCGACGGGAGATGCGGGCGTTGCTCATCGGCAGGTTTTGGACTACCGGATTTTATGCCTGCGCGAGACTGTGAATGCAGCCCGGCCGGTGCAGGCGGTTTCCGCCGGATTCGATTCCTGTCGCGGGTAAGCAGACGGAACGTGAAGTTTGATCGAGCGGAATTAGGCCATGGTAAACACTGCCCTTGAATGAGCAGATTGCCATCCCTGAAACCCTCAGCGACTGGCCCACCAACGGAAGAAACTCTCAGGGGGAATCTATACGATGGCAATCAATCGGCGCGACTTCATTGGGGGGGCGATAGCCTTTACCTCCGCGGCGCGATTCGGGGGTGGTATGGCAATAGCTCGTCCCGAGCATTCCGCTTCGCCGCAAGGGTGGTTAAGCGGGGGCTTCATCGATGCGGGAGGCAACCATGAACCTTACATCTTTACTGTGCGCCGCGGGGGACAACGGCTAGACGAACGGCAAACCAGCAATTACCTGCAGAGCGAGGAGCTGATTCAACGGCTCCATGAAGCTGGCGTAGAAGTCTTCCACACGCATCTGTACAAGGGCTTCGGCATGGAAGCCGAACGCGAAGAGATGGAAGAGACACGCAAAGCAGTTGCGATTGCTCACAGGCTAGGCATGAAGTCGGACACATATATTCAGTGGAACAGCCTGATGTACGAAACATTTTTTGCCGAAGAGCAGAAGGCTGTGGACTGGATACAACGCGATGTTGCCGGGCTTCCCATCCTTCTGCCCTATGGCTACCAACAATCGTTCCGATATCGGCCCTGCTTCAGCAATCAGAACTACCTGGATTACCTCAAGAAGATCGTCCGATACGCAATTGTCGAGGTGAAGACCGACTTTATTCACTTCGACAACTTCGGCCTCAACGCCGAGCCGGATTCCTGCCACTGTCCCGCGTGCATCACAGGATTCAGAAGGCGCCTCAAGACAAAGTACAGTGCCGCGCAACTGCGGGAGAGGTTCGGCTTTGAGCGGGTGGACTTTGTGAATCCTCCGCAATGGAATCGAGATAACCCGCCGGGTGAAATGCAGATCATCTACGATCCCGCGTTTCAAGAGTGGATCGATTTTCGTTGTCAATCGATGGCGGACGCACTTGAACAGATGTTCGATTACGCAGCTTCGCTGAACCCGGAAGTCGCTTTGGAAACAAACCCCGCGGGCATCACCGGGCAAAACTGTGCCTGGGAATCGGGAATCGATCACGCGAGAATCCTAAAGTTCACGAGGGCGTTCTGGAGCGAAGAGGGGGAGCAGATCGGCTATCAACCGGATGGGCGACTGGTATCGAGAATCCGGAGCTACAAGCTCGCCAGGGCAAACGCGAACATTCTGTTGGCAAACGTAGGTGATGACCGCTTGGCTCTCGCGGAGGCTCTCGCGTTCAATCAGACGCCGGGAATGGTGGGGGGCTACCCGATCTCTACAATCACTCGTGAGTATATCGAGTTTTACCAGCAAAACAGGGATCGGTATGTTGACGGCGAGGATCTGGCCCATGTCGGAGTCCTGCGTTCGTATGCTTCACTGACCTATAACAACGCGGAGGTGCAACTCTGCACGGTGCTCGTCGAGCAGGCCCTGATCGAGGCGGGAGTTCCCTTCCATCTTGTCTTCGACGAAGGGCTTCTGAATCTGGCCAGGTACAAGGTGCTAATCCTTCCAAACTGCGAGTGCCTTTCCGATGAACAGATCATGCTTCTTCGCAATTATGTTGAGGGCGGCGGTGCGCTGGTCGCGATCGGGCAGGCAGGGCTCTACGATGAGTGGAGACGTGTTCGAGTAACACCCGGCCTGACAGGGATGGTTGACCATCAGGAGGCTGCTTCGGGCTATCTGCAGAGCGTTGAATTCCGTGTTGGCACATCAGGAACCACAGCCAGAAAGATGGTGGGGCGCGGAAGAGTGGGGTACCTGCCCAGGGTAGACTTCGATGGCACACTTCCTCCTCATCAACCGTACTTTGAAATCACGAGCGAATTCTGGAAGCGCCCAAAGAACTGGAAAGATCTTGTGAAATTGGTGCAATGGGCCGCAGAGGATGAGGTGCTCATTCAATTGGATGGGCCACGAGGGATCGCTGTCAACTACACAAGTCAACTAGAGAAGCAGCGCGTGTTCGTTCACGTTGTGAACTACGACCAGGCGGCAGCCGCACCATTTGTGGAGATTGGCGTTCGCCTGCCGGGCAATCGGCAGGCATCCAGGATTACTGCCTGCACTCCGGGGTCGAAGGCGATGCAAACGATCGCTTTCAGCAAGAACGGACCCATGACGCTCTTCCGTGTTCCTCATGTCCAAACCTACTCGCTTGTCACGATCGAATGGTGAGGCCGTTGGAGAGCCGGTTCGATCCGGCGCAACAGTTTCACGCAGCCTGTGAGAAATGAGTGCTGAACCCCGCAGGCTCCGATTGGACGGCATCTCAAGAACATCTGTTCAGCCGCGTCGCCGCATGCCATATGGCGATTCCCTATTTCACTTTGCCAGTTCCCGCTCGCGCAGCCATGTAAAGATGACCGGGGTGACGATGAGGACGTGGATCAGCGAACTGACCATTCCTCCGAGGACCGGGGCGGCCAGGGGCTTCATGAACTCGGCTCCGGTGCGCGTGGACCATAGCAACGGCAGCAGGCCGGCCACGACGGTTGCCACGGTCATGACCTTGGGACGGAGGCGCAACAGGGCACCTTCAATGACGGCGGCATGCAGACCTGCTTTTGTGAGGATGCCTTCGAGAGCCCTGCGACGAGCCACGGCCTCTTCGAGATAGATGACCATGACCACGCCGGTCTGCACGGCTGTGCCGAAGAGCGCGATGAAGCCGACCCAGACTGCGACGGAAAAGTTGAGGCCCATTGCTTTGACCAGGAAGATGCCGCCGGTAAGCGCGAAGGGCACGGCGAGCAGGACATGCGCAGCTTCTTTGAAGGAGCCGTAGGTACGATAGAGCAGTACATAAATCACCAGCAGAACGAGCGGAATAACGAGCTCCATACGCTTGCGCGCGCTAATCTGGTTTTCATACTGGCCGCTCCAGTCAAGGTAGTAGCCTTGCGGCATCTTTACCTGAGCAGCGACTGCCTGCTGAGCCTGCTCGACAAAGCCGCCGACGTCGCGCCCGCGCACGTTGAGCAGCACCGCTCCGCGCAGAAGACCGTTTTCGCTGGAGATCATGGAGGGGCCCATGGTGGATTTGAGGGTCACCACTTTATCGAGCGGGACCTGCGCGCCGTTGCTGCCTGTGACGAGCACCTCGCCAAGCTGCTGGGGGTTTTCGCGGAAGTCGCGCGCATAACGGACGCGCACGGGAAAGCGCTGACGGCCTTCGATGGTGGTGGTCAGGTTTTTTCCGCCAATTGCCGTCTCGATGACGTCTTCCACGTCAGCTACGTTCAGGCCATAGCGGCCGGCGGCGGCGCGATCGACTGTCATCTCGAGATACGGCGAACCGGTGGTGCGCTCGGCATAGAGGTCAACCGCTCCGGGGATTTTGCGCACGACTTCCTTGATCTCATCCGATTTTTGCTCGATCACATTGAGGTCCGGTCCGAATACCTTGATGCCAACCTGGGTGCGAATGCCGGTAGAGAGCATGTCGATGCGGTTGCGGATGGGCTGGGTCCAGATGTTTGTCACGCCTGGGATCTGCAGCTTCTCATCGAGGCGGGCAAGAATCGCATCCTTGGTCAGACCCTTGGGCCATTGCTCGACCGGCTTGAAGGTGATGGTGGTTTCGCTCATGTTGACGGGCGCCGGATCGGTGGAGGTTTCCGCTCTGCCAACCTTGCCGACGACCATGGCGACGGCCGGGTCGGCGGCGATGATGGCATCCTGCTGGCGGAGAATCTCAGTTGCCCGCGTCAAAGAGATGCGGGGGTCGGTGATGGGCATGAAGACTGCCGTCTCCTCGTTGAGCGGCGGCATGAACTCCGAGCCGATGGTTGTGGCCGTGTAGATGGCGGCACAGAAAAAAGCCAGTGCAAGGCCGAGGGTGATGGCGCGGTTGCGCAGCGCCCAGGCCAGCACGGGCTGGTAGATGGCGCGCAGAACGCGCATGACGGGGTTCTCGTCTTCACGGTGAAGCTTGCCACGAATGAGAAAGCTGCACAGCACCGGCACAAGCGTGATGGCGAGAATGGTGGAGCCGACCATGGCGAAGGTCTTGGTGAAGGCCAGGGGATGAAACATCTTGCCTTCCATCCCAGTGAGGGCGAAGACGGGAACGAAGGCCAGGATGATGATGATCATGGCGAAGGAGATGGGGCGACCCACGAGGCGAGCGGCGCTGAGTGTGATTTCCACGATGTGCTCGCGATAGTTGCCGTGCTCCTCTTCGTATTGCTCTGCCTGGCGAATGACGTTCTCGGTCATCACGATGCCCGCATCGACGAGCACGCCGATGGCGATGGCGATGCCGCCGAGGGACATGATGTTTGACGAGATGCCTGCGCCCTTCATGAAGAGGAACGCTCCGAGGACAGCGAGAGGCAATGGGATGGTGACGACAAGGATGCTGCGGAAGTGCCAGAGAAACAAAACGTGCGCGAGGGTTACGAGGATGAGCTCTTCAATCAATGCGTGGCGCAGCGTGTCAACAGCGTGGTCGATGAGAACGCTGCGGTCGTAGAAGGGGACGATTTTGACGCCGGCGGGAAGGCCGGGCCCAATTTCGCCAATTTTCTGCTTGACGGCCTCGATGACTTCGCGGGCGTTGGCGCCATAGCGGATGATGACAACCCCGCCGACAGCTTCCTTGCCGTCCTTGTCGAGCACACCGCGGCGGAACTCGGGGCCAAGCTGGACGCTGGCCACGTTGCCCACCGTGACTGGCGTTCCGTTGAAAGCGCCGAGCGAAATCTCCTCGATGTCCTTCAATCCGCGGATGAGGCCGATACCGCGCACAATCTCTTCGGTGTCTCCCGCCTCCACTACTTTGGCGCCGACGTTGTTGTTGCTTCGCTCGACGGCGGAGACGATGTTCTGGAGTGGAATGTTATAGGCGCGCAGTTTCATGGGATCGAGATCGATCTGGTACTGGCGCACGAAGCCGCCGACGCTGGCTACTTCAGCCACGCCCGGCACCGAGTTCAACTGATATTTCACAAACCAGTCTTGAATGGAATGAAGCGTACCGCTGTCGTAGGGGCCTTCGACGGTATACCAGAAGACCTGTCCGACTCCGGTCGCGTCGGGGCCCATCATGGGCGTGACGCCTGCCGGCAGAAAACTTCCCGCGAGGCTCAGGCGTTCGAGGACACGCGTGCGCGCAAAATAGATGTCGACCGAGTCTTCGAAGATCACATTGACCATCGAGAATCCGAAGGCCGAAGCTGAGCGCACCGTGCGCACATGCGGAAGGCCTTGCAGGTTGACAGTCAGCGGATAGGTGATCTGGTCCTCGACTTCCTGCGGGCTGCGCCCCTGCCAGTCGGTGAAGACGATTACCTGGTTCTCGCTCAAATCGGGAATGGCATCGATGGGCGTGTGCAACAGCGCCCAGTAGCCCCAAACCGCCAACGCGGCATAGATGGCCAGGATCAGCCAGCGGTTCTTCATGGAGAATTCGATTATGCGGTTAACCATCGCTGCTCCTACCTGGCGCTCATGTGGGTGTGGAATGTTGCGATCACGCTGTTGCCTCTGCGCGCCTCAACGACGATGGTCCAGGAACCGGCCATTCCGGGCTGGCCTTTACCCATGTAACTTGCGTGGTCCGCAGCCCAGGGGAGCGCGATGGAGTTCTTCATCTCCGGCATGCCCATGGAAGGCATGGCGGGCATGATGAGGGTGAGCGTCACATTGGCGTCGGGAATCGATTTTCCATCGGGGCCCGTAACCTTGACCTGAAAGTTCGAGTCTTCGCCGGCCTTCATGGGATCGGGATCGGAGTGGAATTCAATTTTGGCCGAGGCGGCCTGCTGGCTTTCGGCGGTGGATGAAGGACCGGCGCCCTGGGCCTGGGTTGCGGCAGTGAACTCCTTCGATCCGCCGTAGAGGCCAGACATTCCCGAGCTCAGGTGAGCCTGGGAGTCGATGAGGAAGTTGCCGTTGAGGACTACCTTTTCGCCTGGCTTCAGGCCGCTGGTAACAGGAAAAAGATCGTCGGAGGGAGCGCCCACGGCAACTTCGCGCGCTTCGAAGGCGCCGTTGGGCAGCGCGACGTAGACAATTTTGCGTGTGCCGGTGTCGAGAACCGCAGAGCGAGGAACAACGATGGATGGCTGGGCTGCGCGGCTAACAAATGTTGCGTTGACAAACATGCCGGGGAGCAGACGCATGGAGGGATTGGCAACATGCACGTGTACGGAAACGGTGCGTGTCTGCGGGTTTGCGGAGGGTTCGATGAAGTCGACATGACCGTGCAGGGTTTGGTTGGGCAGCGACTCGCCGGTAATGTCAACCTGCTGGCCTGGGCGAATTTGGGGGAGCTGCTCTTCGTAGACGTCAGCCTTGATCCAGACCTGACTGAGATCGGCAACGGTGAAGAGCGTGTCGCCCGTGTTGACATACTGGCCCTGTGTTACCTTGCGATCGACCACTGTGCCCGTAGCGTAGGCGTAGATGGTTACATGAGGCACGCCGGTGACGGCCGGAGCATCGATCTGCTTGCTGGAGATGCCCCAGAGCTCAAGGCGGTGCTGACTCGCCTTAACCAACGCATCCGCCTGGGAACGGGCGTAGTCATCTTCGGACTGGCGCAGGCCGTTGCGATTCTCTTCGGCGAGCCGATACTCCTCGATTGCGGTTGCTACTTCGGGACTGTAGATGTCGGCAACGGGCTGGCCGCTCTTCACTTTTTCGCCGGTGTACTGGATGTAGAGCTTGTCGACCCGGCCACCGATGCGCGCGCTCACCGCGGCGAGTTGTGCTTCCGGCTGCTCGACGCGGCCGAAGGCATCGATGTCCGTCTTGAGCATTGCCGTGCGCACGTCGGCGACTTGCACGCCTGCCGCGGTGATCTCCGCGGGCGACAATTCAACGGTCGTTCCGGGGAGTGTCCCGGTATCCATGTCCTGGGGCTTGGCGGAGCGTGCGGCGAGCGGCGAGGTGCTGGGCAGCGCCGCGGCGCTGGATTCGCGGGCGAAGATGTGCTCGCCGCGCACGGCTAAGAGCACCACTACGAGCGCCACGACCAGCGTTCCGGCTCCCGCTCCCAATCCGATCAGTTTGGTTTCTCTCGCAGTCATTTGTTGTTCCTCTCCGAGTTGGTTGTGCCGGGTAATTGGGTTCCGATGGCGCGCTCAAGATCGGCCACGCCGGCATCCCTGTCTGCCGCGGCCTTGTACAGTGCGGTTTGAATATCGAGCAGGAGGTTCTGGCTGTCGATCAGCGATGAGAATTCGGCGCGATTGTTCTGGTAGGCGGCGGTTGCGGCTTTGAAGGCAGCATCGGCTTGCGGGAGCAACGTGTCGCGATAGACCTTGCTCCGCTTTTCTGCTGACAGAGTCGCGATTTGCGCCTGGCGCACTTCAAGAAAAACCATTGTGGCGCGTGCCTCGAGATCGGCCTGGGCAACTGCGGTTGCGGCGTCGGCCTGCTGTGCCTCGCCATCGTGGCGCTTGCGATTGAGGCCCGGCAGGTTCATGGTGAGCTCGGCCATGTACGCGCTGCGCGCATACGACCCTGTGGGCATGAGCATGTATCCAAGCGCGGCAGTGAAGTCCGGCTTGGTGGCCAACCGAGTTGCCTGCGCCTGGTCCTGGGCCTTGCCGATGCCCTTGCGCAGGCCAGCGAGTTCGGGGCGGTGTTCGATGGCCAGCCGATCCATCTCATCGAGCGGCGGCATTTCGACCGTTGCGGCATACTCGCCTGCTATCTCCACGGCCTCATCGGCGGGACGCCCCATGAGGGTGTCCAGCTGAGCCTGGGCCGCGTCGCGTTCCTGCTCCAGCTCGACCAGATGCTCGTCGAGGCGCGTGACCGCCATCTGCGCGCGCAGCACGTCGGCCTGGGGAACGCGGCCTGTTGTGTATTGAGCGAGGGCGGCGGCAAGGGCCTCCTTGAGCAGCGACGACTGGCGATCGTGCAGCTTCATCTCCTCCGCGTTGCGCTCGAGGTCCGCACATGCCTTGCGCACCTGGGCAGCAACCTCCTGGCGCAGCGAATCAAGATCGGTGGCAGCAATCTCTACGTCGTCGCCGACAACTTTGGAGCGAAGATCGCGCTTCTGGCGGCTGACAAATGTCTGCTGAATGGACACCATCAGCTGGGCCTGATTCAGGTCCCATGGCTGGCGCAATGGGGTACTCCAGTCGCGCACCATCAGCATGGGGTCGTCAAGACTGCGCGCGGTAGACGTTCTGGATTGCGCCAGCGTGAGCCGGCTCACGGCCGCATGGATCTGCGGATTGGCCTCGAGCGCGGCCGTAACAGCATCCTCAACCGCGATGGGAGCTGCCGAGGCGGCAGCAGCGCTTGCGGGCGCGGCCACGAAGGGCGAGCTGCTTTGTGCAGAACAGGAAAGACAGAACGCCAGCACAAACGGCGCGGTACTTCGATAGATTTTCACTCGTCAACTCCGCGAAAGAAATGGGCAGAAGAGATTTCCGGGCGCGACCATGCGCACGCCGGTTAGCCGGAGCGGAATTTTGGAGATCAGATGCGAAGGATGAACGCGCCTGTTGGCGGAGACAGTGGAGGAATCACGGCTAAGGCCGGATGCTCCTGCGAGGCTGTTGCCTGCACCTGCAACCCATATTCATGTACCTTGGCGCTGGAACCTGGGCCCGGCGCGGCCGGTGCGGCCAGAATGGCCGGCAACTGTGCCTTGACAACGCAGCAATTGGTTTGAATGGAATGCGCGGGCCCCGTTTGCATGCAGCAACTGTGCGCGCCTTTGGCGTCCTGATGCAGGCAAATGCCAAACGGCGCAATCATCCACCCCACGAGGAGGATGGCAATCGCCGCGCGTTGGCAGGAACTCCGCAACATGGCCTCAGCCTAACACGATCGCCGGTTTTTTCGGTGATCTGTGTCACTTCCAACAGCCACGTGCCCTGACGCGCTATTGGACAGTCAAGCTGACGGTGACGATGGTGACCGGGTTTGGCTGGGCCTTGGTGGTTCCCTGAACGACTAAATTGTAGGACCCAGTGGGGTTGGAACAGGACGACGGCGGCGGAGCACCACCGCCGCAACCGACCCAGAAGGTGAGCGGGGCGCAAAGCAAAACCAGCATCAGCAGCCAATTGCGGCGCTTGCGTCCCTTGCCAAAGGCTGCAAAGAGGAGGCCGAAGGCGGGGAGAAAGAGGACGGCCAGGGATGTGCTGTTCTGTTTCTCCAGAGAGGCAGCGCATGCGGGCAGACCGATGGTCAAGGCAAACGGAACCGCGGAAGCGCCCGGCGTGATGGTGGCAGGCGAGAACCCGCAAGTTGCGCCTAGTGGCAACGAGCTGCCCAGGCATGACAGGGTGATGGCCTGATTCGCGGCACCAGTGTTGGGCTTGAGGGAGATTGAATAGGTTGCCGAGCCGCCCGCAGAGAGGGTCTGCGATGGGGGCGCAGAGGCGGCGGGTGGGGCAACGATGGTGATGGGATAGGAGCCAGAGACACTGGAATCCGCCTGGAGGACGGCGGCGATGACGACCGTTGCAGGAGCGGGCACTGTTGCAGGCGCAGAGTAGGTGCCATCGAACGCGATGGTTCCGACGGTCGAGTTGCCACCGGGCACGGTATTCACCTGCCATGTGACCGCCGGATTGGCTGTGCTGTCGGTGACATTGGCGATGAAAGTCTGTGGCGTGCCGGTGTAGACCTGGGTGACAACCGGATTGGTGGTGACGGTTATGGTGGGGTTGGAGTCGCCGGCAACAATGGTGACGGAGGCCGATGCCGAGGTGGATCCATTGGCATTGGCAATGGCAGTGACAGTCACTGTGGGCGAGGCGGGGACAGCGGCCGGGGCCTGATACAGGCCGGCGGAGGAGATGGCGCCGGCGGCAGAATTGCCTCCGGTGACACCATTCACCTGCCAGGTGACCGAGGGGTCGGCGGCCCCGGCGACCGTTGCCGCGAACTGCTGTGTGCCACCGGTGGGCAACGTGGCGGAGGTGGGGATGAGGGAGACGGTCACGGTTGAAGTGAGCTCCCGGATGCGGAGGTTTTCGGTGTCTGCGATGAACACGCCGCTGGACGCATCACCGGACACGGAGAGTGGATGGAAGAGCTCTGCGCCGAGCGCCGATCCGCCGTCGCCCGAATAGCCTTCCGTGCCGTTTCCGGCGATGGTCTGGATGAAGCCGGTGGTGGCAACTACCTCGCGGACGACGGAGTTGCCGGTGTCGGCGATGAAGATGTTGCCGAGGCTGTCAACAGACACGCCGTAGGGGGTGTCGAGCTGCGCGGAGGCAGCCGCGGCGCCATCGCCGGCGTATCCGGCAGAGGAGCTTCCTGCGACGGTCTGGATGAAACCGGTGGAGGAGACCACTTCGCGAATCTTGGAATCGAAGGTGTCGGCGATGAAGAGGTCACCGGCACTATCGCCGAATATCCCTGCGGGAGAATTGAGTTGCGCGGCAGTGGCGGCGGCGCCGTCACCGCAGGCGGAGCCATCCGGATTACACGCCGTGCCGGTTCCGGCGACGGTGGTGATGGACCCGACGGGCAGCGTGGAACCGAAACAGCCATTGGCGGCGCCCAGCACGCAACGAATGACGGAGTTTTCGGTGTCGGCGATGAAGATGTCTCCCTGGGTGGCTACCCAAACGCCGTAGGGAGAGCTGAGCTGTGCGCTTGTGGCGGCGGAGCCATCGCCGGAATAGCCGGCGCCCAACGTGGCGTTTCCAGCCACGGTCTGAATATCTCCGGTGGCCGCGACGACTTCACGAATTACGGAGTTTTCGGTGTCGGCGATAAAAATGTCGTCCTGGCTGTCTACGAAAATGCCATAGGGCGAATTGAGCTGCGCGCCGGTGGCCGCGGAGCCGTCGCCGGAATAACCGCCGCCGAGGGTAGCGTTTCCAGCCACGGTCTGCATGTCTCCGGTAGCGGCAACAACTTCGCGAATGACGGAATTTCCTATGTCTGCGATGAAGAGATTTCCCGAAGCATCGACGAAGACGCCGCCGGGCGTGGATAGCGATGCGTTGGTTGCTGCGGCTCCATCGCCCGAGTAGAACACTGTGTGGTCTCCGGCGACGGTTTGGATGTCTCCGGCGCCGGCAGCGACCGTGCGAAGAACAAAGTTATTGGAATCCGCGAACAGGATGTTGCCGGAACTGTCGACGAGCAGACCGTTGGGAAAATCAATTTGCGCACCGGTGGCCAGCCCGCTATCGCCGGAATAGCCGGGGCCAAGGATGAAGTTTCCAGCCACGGTCTGAATGACACCGCCCGCGACCTCGCGAATGACGGAATTGAGGCTGTCTGCTATGGAGATATTGCCCGAGCCGTCGACGAAAACGTCCATGGGGAAATCGAGCTGCGCGCCGGTGGCCGGGCCTGTATCGCCGGAATAGCCTGCGCCAAGGGTGAGGCTTCCAGCAACAGTCTGGATGATTCCGGTTGTCTGGACCACCTCGCGAATCACGTCATCTTCAGTGTCCGCGATGAAGATGTTGCCGGCAGCATCGACGAAGACGCCATAGGGGTACTGAAGCTGTGCGGCGGCGGCGGAGGAGCCATCGCCGCAACCGGTGGCGGGCACACAGGGCGTGCCGTTTCCAGCGACTGTTTGGATCACTCCGGTGGATGCGACGACCTCGCGAATCACGGAGTTTTCCGTGTCGGCGATGAAGATGTCGCCGGAGGCGTCGAGGAAGAGGCCACCGGGGCGGCAGAGAGATGCGCTGGTGGCCAGCCCGTTGTCTCCTGAGTATGCGCAGGCCTGGTTGGATGGGTAGTAGGTTCCGGCAACGGTGGTGATGATTCCGGTTGCGATTGCGACTTCGCGGATGACAGAGTTGTCGGTGTCGGCGATGTAGACGTTGCCGGATGCGTCGACGGCGACGCTATCGGGTCGGCCGAGCTGCGCTTTGATTGCCGGGCCGCCATCGCCGGAGTAGCCGCCTTCGCCGGCGCTGCCCGATCCGTCACCTGCAAATACGGTGACGGTAAGCGCGGCTGAAGAATTGATGACGAAGATGCGGCTCGAGTCAACGTCGGCGATATAGATGTTGCCGGTGTTGCGATCCTGGGCGATTCCGCCCGGGAAGCCGATGCTCGAAGTGAGCGGGGTGAGGCCGTTTGGACCACCACCGGCTACGGTGCCGATGGCATACTGAGGCCGCAACACTGCCGGGGCAAACAGCAGGAGTGCGGTGGCGGCCAGGATGGACGGGACGAACTTGCCGGCGGACGTGCTCATTTGCCCTCCCGGTCAGGAACGCACTCGAGTCGAATGGCGAGCGTGGTCGCGGCGCCGGTGCTGGTTTCCAACTCCAGCACTGCCCTGGGAAGAACTCCCTTTTGCCACTGGGTGAGCTGCAGGCGCGGGATGGAGAACTCCTGGGTTGCGTCCTGGGCGATGCCAGGCGGCAAAGCGAGGGGCGGCGCGAGAGAAACACCTGTGGGAGGGTGCGAGAAGTCAGAGAGAACAAGCCGGCGCAGGTGGAGCAAAGCGGCGCCGTGGTTTATCAGGTGAAAGCGGACCGTGACTTTTGTCTGGGCGCCGGAACCGGTTTTTTGCATCACCTCGTACGAGCCGGTGATGGGAACGGTGGCCGCGCCAGCGGAGAGCGCACCGAATGTAGAGAGCAAGAGGGCAAACATAAGACAGCGGTAGTTTAGAAATCTCCGGTGCTTCATGTGAGTCAAACTCCCTCTCTTACCATCCCACCCCGCTCCTGATTATCTGCTGCACAGGAGGGGGGTCTGTGAGGTACATCACCAAATCCGGAAGAAATTGGTTGGACGTTCATTCTGTTTGGGGTGGGCGGGACGGTCTGATTGCGGCTGTGCGATGGCGAAGAGGAAACAAAGAGGCGGAGACGGAATGGCGCTTGCAGCCGTTGCCCTGGTCTGCGCGAGAGGTACGGGCGCGAGCGAAACGCGCGGTCAGCTTCTAGTAGAATCGGCTGGCGGCTTCATGCGGCGGGAGAACTTTGCACGATGGTTGAAATCACCCCCAGCGCAAAAATGGATCACCGGACACGAATTCTGGACGCTGCCGCGGAACTCTTCCTGAAGAACGGGTTTGAGCAGTCGAGCACGGCCGAAATTGCGAAGGGCGCGAAGGTTTCAAAGCGCGAGCTCTACACCCAGTTTGCGAGCAAGGGCGCGATCCTGGCCGCGGTGATCTCCCGGTTGCAGGAAGGCATCCAGTCGCAAGTGAACACGCGCTGGAGGTCCCGCGGCGACCTGCGCACGGTGCTCACCGAGGCCGGCACCGCAATCCTGGAGTTTGTCCGTTCAGAAGAGTTCGGCAAGCTGTTCCGGATTGTGGCGGCGGAGACGTTTCGCGACCCCATCTCCGCGCGGAATTTTTACCTGCTGGGCCCGGGCGCGGGGCGCAAAGACACCGCGGCCTTCATGAAGCGCTACATGCTGGCCGGCGCTTTGAGGAAGTCGGATCCACTGCGGGCCGCCGACGATTTCCTGGATCTGATTATCAGCGCGCGCCACCTGACGGCCCTGGTGCTCGGCCAGGATCACGAAGTTCCCAAAATGCGCGTCCACGTGAAGCATGCGGTGGAGATGTTCCTGCGCTTTTACTCCCCGCAACCGGATGGAAAGCTGCCGCGGGCCGGCAAGAGCCGATCGAAGCGTGACGTGAGCGGAACGAGATAGGCGCCAGCGTGCGGGTTCCGCCGCGATCGCGGATGCGTCAGGAGTCCGCTTGAATCGACAGCCGGCGCTCAAGTTCGCGGCATGCACCCGCGGCATGCGCCAGGTTGCGAATGCCGCAATAGACGTAGTGGTCCGGGCGGACGATGGCCGCCGAGCAGCCGTGGTGGTGGAACCATGCGGCAGCCACTCCCTCGGTCTCAGGGAATTCATCGCCGCCCAGCACCAGCGTCTTCATTCCGCAACCCGTTGCGACGCCGGGAATAGATGCGCATCGACCATCGATGAACAGGCGCCATCCTTCGCCGGTCAACTCGTCGAGCAGAATTTCACCCTTGCCCGTGGCAATCCGGGGCTGCGGAAAGAGCGTGCCGGCGCCGTGGCCCATCTCCGGGTCGAGAAGCCCGGCCTGGAGCGGCGGAACGATTTCCTGGCGGGTCACCGTAGGAGGCGCGCCGCCTCCCTGCAAGAGGAGAGCCTCGTCACGGCGGCGGGCCGCCTCCGGGTCGCGCTCGCAGATAGCCGCTCCGATGTTCTTGATTCGCGTTGTCAAGGAGCGCACGTGGAGGCTGCGTTCCTGCTCGTAGGTATCGAGCAGCGCGCCGGTGGATTCGCCACGCAGAACAGAGGTCAGCTTCCAGCTAAGGTTGGTGACGTCGCGCAGGCCCTGGCACATGCCCTGGCCGATGAAGGGCGGCTGCTGATGCGCGGCGTCTCCGGCGAGGAAGATGCGGCCGCTGCGCCAGCGATGAGCCACCAGCGCATGAAAGCGATAGCTGCCGGCGCGCCACAGCTTCCCGTCTACAGGAGTGAGCCAGCGGGAAAGCAGCTGCCAGACGCGATCTTCGCGCTCGCATTGCCGTGGATCTTCGCCGGGGAGCAGCATGATCTCCCAGCGGCGATGGTTGCCGGGGCCGATGATGTAGGTGTACGGCCGCGCCGGGTCGCAGTACTGCGCGCAGGCGGCGGGCAACTTTGGCAGCGCATCGTCGTTGACCAGCAGATCGACGACCAGCCAGGGTTCGTCGAAACCGAGGTCATCGAGCGGAATCTTCAACAGCTGACGGACGGTGCTGGACGCTCCGTCACATGCGATCGCATAAGCCGCGCGCGCGACTTCCACGCGGCCCTCTTCATCTTCCATCGTCACGGCTACGCCGTCCTGCTGCGCGATTCCGGTCACCCTCTTTCCCAGGCTCACGGTCACAGCGGCGTGCTCTTGGGCGCGCTTGCGCAGGATGGCCTCCACCGGAGGCTGCGTAAACACCATGTTCGGCAAGTAGCCCAAGGGATACGGCGGCGGCACAACATCGATGCGGCGGATGAGCTGGCCCTGTGCGCCGAAGTGCTCCGAAGCGCCGAACTCCGCGGTGTAGGGAAGAACGTCTTCAACGGCTCCGATGTTCTGGAACACGCGCAAGATCTCGTGGTCGAGAGCGATGGCGCGCGGAATGTCCCAGATGGTTCTGCTCTTATCGACCACCAGCGTGCGCAGGCCGGCCTGGCCCAGCCAGCATGCGGCAACGGCTCCGGCCGGACCGAAGCCAACGATGACCACATCGAAGTCGAGAGGTGCATTCATGTGCTTCAGTCATCCTGCGGCCTGATGGTGGGACCGTGGATTGTTTAAGCGCTTAGGGATTGCAGCCTTAGCGCTCTCTCAGTTCATTCGCTCGGTTCGGCAAATCGAATGGCGAGCTGTGCGTCCTTCACGTAAGCGGGCTTAGGCGGAGCGATTCCCCAATGGTCGGTTCTGCCCGGCGGCCAGACCCAATAGTCGGGGCCGTGCGGCCGATAGCCCTCTTCAATCTGCATCACCTCTGCCGTGTACTCAATGACGAAGCCGAAGGGATCGACAAAGTAGGCGAATACGTTGTTCCCCGGCCCGTGGCGGCCCACGCCCCAACCGATGGGATGGCCGCGGTCGATCATGCGCCCCGAGCCGCACATCACCGATTCCAGATCCGGCATCATGAAGGCGACGTGATTGAGCCCTTCGAGGCCGGAGTCCGCAAGGACGACTGCGTGATGATCCTGATTGCAGCGCAGAAAAGCCATGGCCTTCGAGCGATCCGTCAGTTCGAAGCCGAGGACGCTTTGGAAAAACCGGCTGGTGGATTCGATATCGGCGCAGTTAAGATTCACGTGCGACATGCGCAGGGGAAAGGCGCAGCGCGCCTCTTCGGAATCGTGCATACCATCGTCATGATGAAAGCGCAGAACGTAGCCCTCGGGAGTCTGCACGGTCAGGACGACTCCACCATCGGGCTCATAGTTCACATCCGCGGAGGCAAGCACTTTGGCCTGCGCGGCAGTCACCGCCGCGGCGATTTGATCCAGATTTTCCCGCGCCGCAACACGAAAACTGACGGAAAGAATCTCGGCTCGAGGGTGCGGGTGCAGCGCCAGCACATGGTGGTCGCGTCCGGTAGCGCGCAGGTAGACGGCGCTGCCCTGCCGGGCCGCAACCGCAAGGCCCCACGTCTGCGTGTAGAATGCCTCGGCACGCACCAGATCGGGCACACCAAGGTCCACGCTGCGTATGGCTACGACTGGAAAATCGCGCTGCATCGGCTCGTTCCTCTGCATCTCCGGTTCGACCTTCCGCTGCTGAACGCGCTATGCCTGTGAATCAACCGAAGGACTCACGCTGGTTCGTTTCCGCCGTACGGCACCTCGACCTCGCCGGCAATGCCGTTGCGCAGCACGCCGATTCCGTCTACTTCGACTTCGACCTGGTCGCCCGGTTTCATCCAAAGCTGCGGCTTGCGCTTCACGCCTACCCCGCCCGGCGTACCGGTGATGATCACGTCTCCCGATTCCAGGCGAGTGAAGGAGGAGCAGTACTCAATGAGGGTAGGAATGTCGAAGATCATCTGGCCCAGCGTTGCCTGCTGCACAATCTCGCCGTTGAGCCGGGTCACGATCCTCCGATCTGCCAGGTCCGGCAATTCGTCGCGCGTCACCATCCATGGGCCGAAGCTGCCGGTGTTGGGAAAGTTCTTGCCGGGCGTGAACTGGTGCGTGTGGGCCTGCCAGTCGCGCACGCTGGCATCGTTGTAGCAGGCGTAGCCGGCAATGTGTTCGAACGCGCGTTCGCGGGGAATGTAGCGCCCGGGCTTGCCGACGATCAGCGCCAGTTCTCCTTCAAAATCGAGCTGCGTCGATACGCGCGGGCGCACAATATCGGTCATGTGCCCTGTCTGCGAGTTCGCGAAGCGCACGAAGATGGTGGGGTGCGCTACTTCAGCCCGGCCTGTCTCCTTGCGATGCATCTCGTAGTTCAGGCCTACGCAGAAGATCTTGTCGGGATTGGGAATCACCGGCAGCCAGCCGATAGCAGCCAACGGATGGCGCGGAGTCGATGCGCGCGCGGCCAGCGCTTCGGTCATGCCATGGCGCGCGATGAGGGACTTGAGGTCGGGAATGCGGTCGCCGAGAGCAGCCCCCAGATCCAACGCGTATTCGCCCTCGATCAGGCCCCACGTCGGCTTGCCTGCAACCGTGAAGGTCGAGAATTTCATTCGAAATCCTTTCAGCTCGACTGGTATGCCAGCCTGTCGCTGGAGCAGCAGGGCGCTTCGGCGCATGAGTCTGGATTCGCCTGCGACTACAAGCTCAAATGGTACCCGTACGTACCGGACCTGTGTCAATGAACTTGGCCGCGGAGATTCGCCTTTACAAAGCTCTCTCGGCTTTGCTATCAATTGCACTGTTGGCTGGTACTCCTTGGTACCGCTTCAGGGCCATTCGAACGCCGCGCTTCGTGCGGCGCCATACCGGCGCGGAGGCCCTTTTCCCAGTGCAAGTGTCCCGGGCATCCCGGCCCGCGACTCAATCCAAGCGAGGCCGATGACGATGATTACGAATGAACTGCCAGCGAGCCTGGCTCCCTATAAACTCGATGCCGGGGAAGGACTTCGCTTCGCCTTCGGGAGCCATCTGGCCACGCTCATTGCACGCCCCGAGGAGCTCGGTCAAGCAGCCTGCGGGGCCATCCTGACCGGCGCCAAGGGAGCCAGCTTTCCGCTGCACCGGCACAACGCGACGCACGAGGCGCTGTTCGTGGTGGAGGGCGTGATTGTGCTCGCGCTTGCGGGACAGCACTACCAGCTAACGCCGGGAGACTACGTTAACATTCCCGCTGGAACTGCGCACGGCTACACGTTCGCCGATCACCGGGGCAAACTGCTGTCGTGGAGCTTTGGCGGAGACGCGGCCGGCATGTATGCGCGATTGGGAAAGCCCTTTGCGGGCACCGTCTACCCAGAATCCGGTGAGCCTATCGACTGGGCCGTGCTCGACAGCTCGGTGGATGTGGAATTGATCCCGGAGCATGAACCCGCCGAGCCTAAGTGGGCTTCCAAGCTCGCCGCGGCTGCAGAGGGGATGGTCCCATTTGTTCTGGCAGCCAGCGAGGGCGAACGGATGATTGCCGGCGACCAGGTGTACACGCTTCTTGGGAAGCAAAAGCACAGCAACGGAGTCTTCATCTCCCTGCTCACCGAAGGCCCCATCGGCACGCCCATTCCGCGCCATCGGCACGAGAAAGTGACGGAGCTGTTTTACTGCCTGCACGGCGAAATGGAGATGTATGCGGGGGACGGATTTGTCGCGCTGGAGCCGGGCGATTTTCTGCATGTGCCTCCAAAAACTGCGCACTCATTTCAGTTGAAGAAGCACGACACGCGCTTTATCGGCTTCATCACGCCGGGCGATTTTGAGCCGTTCTTCCGCTACCTCTGCGTTCCCTTCGACGGATACCGCTATCCTCTGGTGCCTCCGCCTTTTCGATTCGATCGCGTGATTCAGCACCTAGCCGAACTCGATCTCACCATCCTGGAACGGCCGGGCGGCCCGCCTCAACAGGCGCAGGGCGATTGACTGCGCGCGGAGAACTTGCCATGAGCGCTGCGGATGGCGAAGTGCGCGTCGTTCCTGACCAGGTGTACAGCCAGGCGGGCGGCGCTGCGAGGCTGGCTGACGTTTACCTTCCCTCCGCGGGTGAGGCTCTCTTGCCGGTGGTGATCTGGCTGCACGGCGGCGGGTGGCGCTTTGGAGATCGCAAACTGTCGCCGGACCTGGCTCTGTTTGCGCGGCGCTCCGGACTCGCCGTGGCGAGCATCGACTACCGCCTCAGCGATGAAGCAAGATTTCCCGCTCCGGTTGAAGACGTAAAGACCGCGGTGCGCTGGGTGCGCAGCGTCGCAGGCCAGTTCAGCCTAGACCCTGCACGCATCGCGCTCTGGGGATCGTCTGCCGGAGCGCATCTGGCGGCGTGTGCGGCGTTGTCTTCGGAGCAGCTTTTCACAAGCGACGAACACGGCGGGTACTCGAGCGCGGTGCATGCCGTTGTGGATGGATATGGCCCCATCGACTTCGCGCGCATCGATGCGGACCGCGCGGCGATGCAGTCACCACCGACCGACGCGGAAAGCGCACTTGTGGGCAAGCTACTTCCTGCCGGGCATCCCGATTCATTCGAGTCGCGGCTGCTGGGGACGCCGGTAAGCAATTCGCCCGAGAAGGTGGAAGCGGCCAATCCCATCCACTTCGTACGCGCCGCGAACATTCCTTTTCTCATCCTGCATGGAGAAGCCGACACCGTGATTCCATGGCAGCAGAGCCGGCTTCTGTTTAATGCACTGGACGCCGTGGGCGAGGATGCAACGCTGGTGCTGTTTGAGAAGCTGGGCCACGGGTTCTTCAACAATCCGCGCCTGGCGGAGGCAGACTGCGGCAGGGTGACGGTGCACCGCACGCAGACGCGCCGTAATTCGCGCAATCGCTGGACCTCACATCCGCAGGACAATATTCCCACGATGGTGGAGAGCTTTCTGCGGGCGCACCTGACTTCGCGCTGAATCATGACGATCACACCGCGGAACGGGGACGTAACGATGAACGGCTTCAACCGCATCTGCGAGCAGCTATTCAGATGTCTTCCAGCGGCAAGCCGACATAGTTCTCTGCAAGTGACGCGGCGGCGGCGCGGGAGCTCGTCAGGTACTCCAACTCAGCCAACTGCCGCTTGCGATCGAATGCGGGCTCGTGTTCGAAGCGATGCAGCAGCGACGTCATCCACCAGGAGAAGCGCTGCGCCTTCCAGATTCTTCTCAGGCATGTCGCAGAGTACGCATCGAGCTCCTGGTTCCTGTTTTCCTGATATCGCGCACGCAGGGCCCGCGCGAGGTAATGCACATCGGCGAACGCCAGGTTCATGCCCTTGGCGCCGGTGGGCGGCACGATATGCGCCGCATCCCCGGCCAGAAACAGCCGCCCATATTGCAGCGGCTCCACAACAAAGCTGCGCATGCCCGTTACGCCCTTTTGCAGGATTCTTCCCTCGGTGGGGCGCCATCCGTCCACACACGCTAGCCGCGCATGCAACTCGCTCCAGATCCGGTCGTCGCTCCACTCGGCAATATCCTCGTCGGGCTTGCACTGCAGGTAAAGGCGCGTGATGCGCGGCGATCGCATGCTGTAGAGCGCAAAACCCCGCTCGTGGTGCATGTAAACGAGCTCCTCGCGCGATGGCGCGGCTTCCGCAAGGATGCCAAGCCACGCAAACGGATAAAGCCGCTCATACACATTGAGCGCATGGCCGGGGATGGAGGGCCTGGCAATTCCGTGGAACCCGTCGCATCCGGCGATGTAATCGCAGTGAACCTCATCCTCTGCGCCATTCTTGCGCACGCGAAGGAGAGGCCGGCCTTGATCGATGTTGTGCAGTGAGACCTCGCCGCACTCGAAGCGCAGATCGCCGCCGTCCGCGAGGCGGCGGGCAATGAGGTCCTTCACCACCTCCTGCTGCCCGTAGACGGTGACGCACTTGCCGGTGAGTTCCTCGAAGGGAATGCGGTGGCGCACTCCCTGAATGCCGATCTCGATGCCCGCATGACAAAGTCCTTCTCTGTCGAGGCGTTCGCCCACGCCCGCGTTGTGCAGCATGGCCACGCTGGTGTGTTCCAGCACGCCGGCGCGCACGCGGCCTTCGCAGTAGTGGCGCGATCTGGCCTCAAGCACGATGGAATGGATGCCGGCGAGGTGCAGCAACCGCGAAAGCATCAGGCCAGCAGGCCCCGCACCCACAATTCCGACTTGAGTTTCAAACTGTGCCATGGCTCTCCGGATTGCTTGGTTCCCGGTCTTCCCCGAAGATCTCCTTGGCTGCATGAAACGCCGCATTTGCTGCCGGAACTCCGCAATAGATGGCGCAGTGCAGCAGGAGTTCGCGAATCTCTTCTGGCGTCACCCCGTTGTTGGCAGCGGCGCGCAGATGCAGGCGTAGTTCCTCACCGCGATTGAGCGCGACCATCAGGCCGATCGTCAGCAGGCTGCGCGTGTGTCGCGGCAGCCCGGGCCGCGTCCAGATCTCTCCCCAGGCATAGCGGGTGATCAGGTCCTGAAACTCCGCATCGAAGGCCGTTGCGGCGGCCTTGGCGCGGTCTACGTGCGCATCGCCGAGGACGGTTCGACGCACGCGTTCTCCCGCTTCATGCCGTTCGTCTTCCCTCATCACCGCGCTCCTTTGTGCAGAAAATTCGAGATCGCGGCCGCAAACTCTGGCGCCCGCTCCCAGGCCGAGATGTGCGACGCGTCCAGTTCGAGGTATTCGGAGTTGCGCAGCGCCGCATGGAGCGCGCAGCATCCCGTGGGAGGCGTTGCCGGATCGGCGCTGCCGGCAATCACCAGGCACGGCGCATGGATGCGCGCCAGATCGCCGCGGAGATCCGCATCGCGCAAGACTTCGCAGCAGCCGATGTAACCCTCGCTCGAAGTGCCTTCAATCATGCGGCAAATCTGCTCCATCTCCCGCGGATGCTCTTGCCGGTACTTCTCCGTGAACCAGCGGCCCGGCATTGCGCGCGCAAGAGGCTCCATCCCCGCGCTGCGCACGGCGGCGATGCGCTCTTCCCAACCCTCGCGCGTGCCGATGCGCGCTGCCGTGTTCGCAAGGATGAGCCGGTCAACTCGGTGCGGGTGATGGATGGCGAGACCCATGGCCAGCATGCCGCCCAACGATGTTCCGCAGAGATGCGCGCACTCCACGCCAGTCTCGTCGAGCAGTCCAAGCAGCTCCACGCCCAGTTGCTCAAGCGTATAAGGCAAAGGAGCGGCGCTGCTGAACCCATGGCCGCGGACATCGTAGCGCAGGACGCGGTACTCCTGCTCCAAGGCGGGAACCACCTTGTCCCAGATATGGAGGTCGGATCCGAGCGAGTTGACGAGAGCAATCACCTCGGCGCCGGCTCTGCCGCTCCACTCGTAGTGAATCCGCGCGCCATCCAATTCAACAATCGGCATCGGACTCTCCGAGCGCGCGCTCGATGAACCGCCGCGCGCTGCCAAGGTATTCGCCGGGTTCGAGCAGCCGGTCAATCTCGGCATCGCTCAGGTGAACAGTCACCTCGGGCAGGCTCTTCAAAATATTCGCAAGGGGGTGGTTTCCGCTCGAAGCCTGCAGGATCGCCCTCTCGAGAATCCCGTGCGCCGCACTGCGCCCGATCTTGGGCGCCAGCGCCGCCACGACCGCTTCCGACAAGGGCATACGCAGCGTGGCATCGAAGTTTTCCTGCATCCGCGCCGCATCGACGGTGAGCCCTTCCGCAATCTCAATGGATCGCTCCAGTGCGGCGGCGGACAGCCTGAAGATCTCCGGCAGCGTCTCCCACTCCGCCTGCCAAAGCCCCAAGCCGCGCTCATGCTCCTGCGGCATCGCGGTCAGCATGGTGGAAAGCAGACCCGGCAGCCGCGCAGCCGCTGCGAGCACTGCGGCGCATGCGACAGGGTTGCGCTTGTGGGGCATGGTCGAAGACCCACCGCGGCCCGCGCGCAGCGGCTCGGAGACCTCACCGACCTCAGCTTGCATGAGCAGGGCGATGTCTCGGGCTAACTTGCCGAGTGTGCCCGTGAGCAACGCGAGCACCTGCGCAACCTCGACGACGTTGTCCCGCTGCGTATGCCAGGGCAGGATGGGTTCTTTGAGGTCGAGGATGCGGGCGAGCTCGGCGGAGACCGCTGCGCCCGCGGGGCCCAATGCAGCCAATGTTCCAACGGCGCCGCCGAACTGGATCACGAGCGCGCGCTCCGCTGACTGATGGATACGCGCGCGATGTCTGCGCAGCGCGACCAGCGTGCCGGCTAGCTTGAGGCCCAGCGTTGTCGGCGGTCCGGGCTGCAGCCACGTCCTGCCGGTCATGAGCGTGTCCGCGTGGGCGCGCACCTGTCCGGCAAGCGCATACTCCATGCGCTCGATGGCGGCGACGATCAGCGCCAGCGCATCGCGCATCTGCAACACCAGCGCGGTGTCCAGAACGTCCTGGCTCGTCGCGCCCAGGTGGATGGCGCGCGCTGCGGCTTCGTCCTGTCCCTTCACCCTGACGGTCAACTGGCGAACAAACGGGATCGCTATATTTCCCGCGTCGACCGAATCGCGCTTGAGCGACTCCAAATCCACGAACTCCGCGTCAAGCAGCGGCTCCAGTGCGCGGCCTGAGCCCGCTTCGGCAAGGCCCTGCGTCTCCAGCGCGCAGGCCAGCGCCCACTCAAACCGCACCATCGCACGCAACTGTTGCGACGATGAAAAGATGCGCGACATCTCCTCCGTTGAGAAAAGCGGCGAGTTGAGGTCGTGGCTCATGGTTCGCTCAGCCCTTTCACCACGCGAAGAACACTGTTTCCTTCTCGCCCTGCAGAATCACATTCCATTCAAACACGATTGCGTCCGCCGCGCTTTGGCGGACCACGAGAGTGCCTTGCCGCTCGACTGGAATCGTAAGCAGCACGGGATCGGATGCATTTGCAGATTCGCCGTCAAAGTACACTCGCGTGATCAAATGGCGGAGCAGGCCGCGCGCAAATACCAGCACCAGCATGTGCGGAGCCTGCATGCTTCCGTCGCCGAGCGGCACGGGTCCAGGCTTGGCAACTGCAACCGAGAATCGGCCATTGGAATCGGTCGCGACGCGGTGGAATCCGCTCGGAAAGGCCTCGATGCCTGCAGCGCGCGTTTCCGCACGCGATGTGTCCGCGCTCCAGAACTCCAGCAGCGCGTCAGGAACTGGAACGCCATCGCGATCGAGCACCTGCCCACGAATCTCGACCACGCCGGGCGAACCCGGCAAGAGCTTCGGGGCTCGCTCGGCCAGGTAATCGAGTCCGATGCGATAGTACGGCCCAACCGTCTGCGAGCCGCATGGGATCAGTTCCGGTTTGACCGTCATTTGCGGGGCTCCTCGAAGGGCGTACGGCCGTGTCCACGGAGGACAATGTCGAAGGCGTAGGCAAGGGCATAGTCCGGTTCGGCGCGCTCCATGTCGAGCCGCGAAACGAGGCGCGAACGCGCCGCGTCGTCGGGAATGCTGTTGAAGATGGGGTCCAGCGGCTGCAAGGGGTCGCCGGGAAAATACATCTGCGTGACCAGGCGCGACAGGATGCCGGCGCCGAACAGGGAGAAATGAATGTGGGCAGGCCGCCAGGCATTGTGATGATTGCCCCACGGATACGGTCCGGGCTTGATGGTCTTGAAACAGTAGCAGCCCTGCTGGTCGGTGAGAATGCGGCCGGCACCATGGAAGTTCGGATCGAGCGGCGCATCGTGGCCATCGACCTTGTGCCGGTAGCGACCCGCCGCGTTGGCCTGCCACACTTCCACCAGCGCGCCGCGCACGGGCCTGCCGTCCTCATCGAGCACGCGGCCGTGCACATAGATGCGCTCACCAAGCGGCTCGCCTTCATACTGCGCGGTCAGATCGCTGTCGTTGGGGCGCAGGAGGCCGTGGCCGAAGACCGGCCCGGTTCGCTCGGTGAGCGTTTCGGGAAGCAACACGAGCGGCATGCGCGGCGAACGCGCAATGGAAGACACGTAGGGCGGAAAGTGGAAATCCGGCTGGGTTCCCGGCGCCGCCGTTCGCACTGCGGGCAAGTGGATCAAAGACGCCTCCTCAAACACGTTCCATGGCCAACGCGATCCCCTGGCCAACTCCGATGCACATTGTAGCGAGGGCAAGCCTGCCGCCCATTCTCTCCAATTGATGGGCAGCGGTCATCACCAGACGCGCGCCGCTCATGCCCAGCGGATGACCCAGCGCAATTGCTCCCCCGGTTGCGTTCACGTGCTCCGCATCGTCAGGCAGACCCAGCAACCTGAGGCATGCGAGCGATTGGCTGGCGAAGGCTTCGTTGAGCTGGATGCAATCGAAATCGGCGATGCGCTTGCCGAGGCGCGCCAGCAGCTTTGCCGTCGCGGGCGCAGGGCCCAGGCCCATCACCCGCGGCGCGACTCCGGCGGCCGCGATGCCCAGCACGCGCGCACGGGGGCGCAGGCCGTGTCGCGCGACGGCCTCTTCCGAGGCCAAAATCATCGCCGCCGCGCCGTCGTTGATGCCCGAAGCGTTGCCGGCCGTCACCGTGCCTCCGGGAAAGAGAGGCTTCAGCCGCGCGAGCTTTTCCAGGGTTGTGTCCGGCCGGGGATGCTCATCGCGCGAGATCACGATTGCGCCGTTCTTTCCTGCAATTTCGACCGGCACAATCTCTTCGGCGAAGAAGCCATCTTCCATCGCGCGTAACGCTCGCATTTGGCTGCGCCATGCAAACGCATCCTGCGCCTCGCGCTCGACGCTGTTTTCGCGCGCCACGTTCTCTCCCGTCTCCGGCATCGAATCCGTTCCGTAGATCTCACGCATCTTCGGATTCACAAACCGCCAGCCGATGGTCGAGTCGTAGATCTCCGCC
>Ga0302319_10001265_pt1 | contig 56610 bp, 60 predicted proteins | sample Bog_T0_2_FD_203319 | JGI IMG/M metagenome (GOLD analysis project Ga0302319, IMG submission 203319) | Peat permafrost microbial communities from Stordalen Mire near Abisko, Sweden - Bog_T0_2 | ecosystem: Environmental > Terrestrial > Soil > Wetlands > Peat | place: Sweden: Abisko, Stordalen Mire...
TCGCACTCGTCGCCCTCGATAGGTACCGAGGCGGCGCGGGAGATCACGCAGGGTCACGGCCTCAGGCTGGGCGAGGTCATCACGCTCGATGTCCTCGGCGAGGTCACCCTGGACGACGTCGAACGCCGCGAGGTCGGTTTCGATGTCGGGCGGCCATGGAATGCGCCAACGGACGATTGTTTGCGAGGCGAGATCGACGACGGTCGTGGTCTCGTTGGTCGATCCGAGTACGAGCCCAAACACGCTCGATCCAGGTGAGAGATCGACGGAGTTGTGCTGTGGCATCCGTTGGACCAGTTTCTTGAGAGCACGAGCGGAAGGGTCGCGCCAGAACGCCATCAGGCACCGACCTCTCGGAGTCGTTCCTTGAGTTCCTCGACAGTCGAAGCAGGGAGGCGGCAGGCTCCTCGCTGACAAACGTAGGCGAGTCCATCGTGACGGCCTTCAAGAAGTGGAGAAGCGCCCCTCCCAGTGACCACGACGGCGTGCGACATAGGTAACGATCGTACGTGCTCGCTTAGTTCGTTGGCGTCGCCGGGTACGACGATCTCGATTCCCTCACGAACGAATCGAGCGGCGTTGAGCAGATCGGGTACGGCCCCAGGGTGTGCTTCAATGAGCGACGTTGCCAAACTCACCAGTCGCTCGCTGACGCAGCGAAGATCGTCGTCGTCGAGGCACATGGAGAGACGGGCGAATGCTCGACAAGCGACCGCGTGCGATGAGGGCGTCGCGCCGTCAAAAATCTCCTTTGGTCGAAGAAGTAGTCCCGTGTCGAGGTCGCTCGAGGAAAAGAATCCTCGCCCGAGGTGAGGATCCTGCGCCCTTGGAACGGGCCCGTCCCAGTAGTGCTGGAGCAAGTACGTAGCGAGTTCCCGCGCCCTCGTCAACATCGAGTCGTCTCCCGTGACCTCATAGGCGTCGACGAGAGCGTCCAGGAGCCAGGCGAGATCACTCGCCGTGGCGTGCACTTCGCGATGCTCGGTGCGCCACCAGGTGTCGTGGAAAAAATGACTCGAGTGGAGCGCATCGACCAGTCGAAGCCCTTCGTTCGTCAGTTCGGGGGTGTCGCTTATTAGGAGCGCGGATGCGAACATCGCGTTCCATTCGAGGATGACTTTTTCGTCGCGCAACGGTTGTACCCGTTTCGACCTCGCGTCTCGAAGCGCCTCGACTGCGGCTCGAAGGGTGTCGGGACAACGAAATGGCTCATCATCGGCGAGTCGAGGAATCGATCGTCCTTCAAAATGCCCGAGTTCGACGATGCGGTAGCGCGAGAGCACGCGAGCGATTTCGCTATCTTGGTGGGCGTGTGCGAGCGCGCTGGCGACTTCGCGGGGAGTCCACGTGACGTGTGAGCCCTCGTCGCCGTTCGCGTCCGCGTCGAGTGACGACGCGAAGCCGTTCGCGACACGCAAGTCCGACAACACGAAATAAAGCGTGTCGAGTGCGACGTCGCGCCACTCTGGTCGGTCGGGTCGCGCTCGGCTGGCGCGCAGGAAGGTACGTGCGAGGAGTGCCTGGTCGCTCAGCATCTTTTCGAAATGTGGCACGTGCCAGCGTTCGTCGACGCTGTAGCGAGCGAAACCTCCTCGCAGATGGTCGTAGAGTCCTTGACGCGACATGGCGTCCAAGGTTCTCGATACTGCGAGACGCGCTTCTTCGTCGTCAAACTCGAGCAAGACCTCGACGTAGCTTCCTCTCGGGAATTTTGGTGCGGAGCCGAAACCTCCGAATTCATCAACGCGACTCACCAGGTCATCGCGGAGGATTCGTCGCGATGCGCCAAGGTTGAGGTTCGAAGCGTGGACCCCGAGGTGGTCGATGAAGGCGACCTCCTTCGCCACCGCATCACGAAGTTGGTCGGCTTGCTCTTCGACCACGCCACGCTGGTTGGACCAGGCGTCGTGCATGGCGAGGAGAAGACGCGTGAAACTAGCTTGGCCGTTTCGCTCGACCGGTGGATAGTACGTCCCCGCCATGAAGGGCCTTCCGTCTGGCGTGAGGAACACCGACATAGGCCAACCACCATGGCCGCTCACGAGTTGGGTTGCCGCCATGTAGAGCGCGTCAACGTCCGGGCGTTCTTCGCGATCGACTTTGATCGCAACGAAGGAGTCATTGAGGAGCTTGGCAACGTTCTCATCCTCGAAGGATTCGTGTGCCATAACGTGACACCAGTGGCACGACGCGTAACCCACGCTCAAGAAAATTGGTCGGTCGAGATCTCGCGCGTGTTCGAACGCGTCCTCACCCCACGTCCACCACTCAACGGGATTGTCGGCATGGTCGCGCAGGTACGGCGAGCCGAGTTGGTCTTTGGTGGCTCTTAGTCGAGGCATTGCTAGGAATCCGTTCGTTGACTGATGGGTTGTCGAGTACAGCCCTTCACTTACGTGGCATAAAAGAACGTACCGCGCGGACGCGTACGACGAACGTGCGTCGCAATATTCGTCACTCAGACGTGACGCTGCGCTGACTCCATTGATTACGACGGATCGCGAGGACCACCTCGTCAGTCCATTCACCCTTGACGAACTCATTTTCGATGAAGTGTGCTTCGCGCTGTAGGCCAATCTTCTCGAGCGCGCGAATCGAAGCAGTATTTCTCGCGTCGCACCGTCCACATATGCGGTGTAGGTGGTAGTCGAAGAAACCGACGTCCAGTAATTCGCGGTATACCTCAACCGCGAGTCCTTGTCCGTGTACTTCGGGGTGCAGTGACCCGCCCATCTCTCCTTGTCGATGTTCGTCGGTGCGCCACTTCAACATGAAATCCCCGACGAATCGGTTCGTGTCTCTCAGCACGACGGCGACGAACAAAATGTTGTCCTCGCCAATCTCGATGGGTTGGTTTGTCTTTCGTTCCAACAATGCGCGCACGTCGTCTCGACTGCGAGGTTCGCTGTAGAGATAACGGTTGACGTCGTCGCGTTCGTAGATGGATGCGAGCCCATCGAGGTCACCAGATTCAAAGTGGCGAAGAACGAGTCGTGACGTGTGTCGTGGTGCCGAGAGCCGCGCCATTTACTCGTTCTAGTACGAGTTCGTCCCGGCGTTGCGGTCGCTGCTGAGTACGCTCGACGTAGGCATCAAAAGCACAATTGCAATGGAGGAGAGCATGACGAGTCCACTTCAATGGGGAATATTGAGCACGGGTGGCATCGCGCACACTTTCGCATCAGATCTCACTCACATCGACGAGGGTGTCATCGTGGCCGTGGGATCACGCGACCAGGCGTCCGCCGATACCTTCGGCGACCAGTTCAACGTGCCTGCTCGCTACGGCTCGTACGAGGATTTAGTTGCCGACCAAGACGTCGAAGCAATCTACGTGGCGACACCACATCCGATGCATCATGAGAATACGCTGCTCGCCCTCGAACACGGTAAGCACGTTTTGGTCGAGAAGGCTTTCACCATGAACGCGGGCGAAGCGCGTGACATCGTACGAGTGGCCCGCGAGAAAAACCTATTCGTCATGGAAGCGATGTGGACGAGATTCCTTCCCCACGTTCAAGCGATTCGAGACTTGATAGACCGCGATGCGCTAGGGCCACTGGTGAGCGTCGAAGCTGACCACGGTAAGTACTTTGCACCCGATCCAAAATTTCGCCTCTTCGCCCCCGAGCTCGGGGGTGGGGCGCTCTTAGACCTGGGCGTGTATCCGGTGTCGTTCGCGTCGATGTTGCTCGGCCAGCCGAACCGCGTGCTCGCGATGATCGACCCGGCGTTCACGGGCGTTGACGGGCAAACTTCGATGTTGTTCGGTTACGAGAGTGGAGCACAGGCGGTGTTGACCTGTACGTCGCGGGGTCGAAGTGCGACCAGGGCGTGCATCACGGGTGAGAAGGCCCGTATTGAGATCGATGGTGACTTCTACGCGCCTACCTCGTTCACGTTGATAGAACGAACGGGCAAACGCGATCGCTTCGACTTCTCGAGCGTGGGCCGGGGACTTCACTACGAAGCCCAAGAGGTCGCGCGATGTATCGAAGCGGGTCTGACCGAGAGTCCGCTCATGCCCCTCGACGAGAGCGTTGCGATCATGGAGACGATGGATAAGGTTCTTGCGAGTTGAGTCGATAGCGTCGATGTCAGCTTGGAACGAGCGTCGAACCCGACGCACAAGTGGCCCAACGGTCGCGATTTTCCTGACTTGTGAAGTTTTGCGCAAGCTGTGGAAAACTTGTGCCTCGATTTAGTGAGTAATTGACAGGGGAAGACAAATTTCCGGTCGCTGCGCGACGCGCGGGACAGCTCAGTTGGTCGCGGCTAGGACGTTGGCCCAAAGATACGAGGACCCCTGGGTCACGAGGACAAAGATGATCGGTATCGCTGCGAGACGGAAGATCGTGCATCACGTGGTCGTGCCCCCATGCGCTACGAGCATGCGCGGTATCGTCAACGGTTCAAGCGATTAACAATGAGCGCAACTCATTGTTGCATCCACGCGCGCGAAAAAGGCACAGACATGGTGAGTGAGTACGAGGCAGAGTGCGTATTCGAGTCGTCGTGTGATTTGGGCGAGTGCGCTCGGTGGGACGAGGTGCGTCACGAGCTCTCGTGGGTCGATGTCACGCAAGGTCGGTTTTTTCGCGCGAGCGTCGATCGCAGTGACGTGCGACTCGTTCGCACCTACCAACTCGAAGGATTTCTTGGGGCGGTCGCGCCCTTTCGCCAACGAAGTGACGGGTGGATCATTGCGCGCCGTCGCACGATAGCGAGATTGAGTGTGGAAGGTGACGTCATTGAATTATGCGCTCCCGAGCCTGCGACGACCGTGGAAGTTCGAATGAACGATGGCGCCTGTGACCCCTTCGGGCACTTCTGGATTGGCACGATGGCAATGGATGAAGTCTCGAGCGCGGGGAGTCTCTTTCGAGTGACGTCATTGAATTGCGAACGAGTGTTAGACGGCGTGACGATCTCAAATGGACTTGGTTGGAGTCCCGACGCTCGAAACCTTTATTACGTCGATAGTGGACCGGCGACGATTTTTCACTTCGACGTGGACTCGAACGGACAGATCAGCGGACGTCGTCCGTTCACGACCTTTCACGCGGGCGTCGACGGAGTGCCCGACGGTCTTTGCGTCGACGTCGAGGGAGCGCTGTGGGTGGCGATGTGGGATGGGGGAGAAGTTCGACGCTACGCACCCAACGGCGAACTACTTGCGAAGGTCCAACTCCCGGTTGATCGGCCGACGAGTTGTGCGATCGGGGGCACGAACGGCACGACGCTCTACGTGACAACGGCGCGCACGGGTCTGTCGCAATCGACGCTCGAAGGCCAGCCGCTCGCGGGGGGCATTTTCAGTGTTGACATCGGAGTGACGGGGCTTCCACTTAACGCCTTTGACCCCGAAGTGGTCTCCTGAGGACGAAGAGCGACGTCACGGATCGACGTGGTGTCGTCGAGAGTTCCTCGTGCGAACACACTCGCGACGGCGACGACTCAAGTCCTCGATGGCAAGGATCATCGCTGTGAGGTCGCTCTAGTATCGCAAGGATGACTTCTTCGCTCGACGGTCGCACGGCGCTCGTCACTGGCGCGAGTCGCGGCATTGGGCTCGCCATCGCGCAGCGTCTCGTGCTGGCGGGTGCTCGCGTGGTGATCTCGTCGAGGCGGCAGGACAATTTGAATGAGGCCTTGGCAACATTCGATCGAGGAGCCTCGGTGCACGCGATTGCCGCACACGTGGGCACGCGCTCCGACGCCGATCGGCTCGTCATGCAGACCATAGAGCATTTTGGATCTCTCGACATACTCGTCAACAACGCAGCAACCAATCCGTACTTTGGTCCATTGGTCGACATCAGTGACTCACAGATGCAAAAGACCTATGAGGTCAATCAGACCTCGGTCCTCACCCACAGTGCCGCTGCGTGGCACCAATGGATGAAAGAGCACGGTGGCGTGATTCTCAACGTCGCGTCGATTGGAGGATTGGGACCTGAACCAGGCATCGGGTGGTACAACGTCACCAAGGCTGCGGTGATCCATCTCACCAAACAGCTGGCGTGGGAGTTAGGGCCCCATGTTCGAGTGAACGCCATCGCACCGGGTTTGGTGCGCACCGAACTCGCCCGTGGATTATGGGAGAACAACGAGGCCGACGTCGCTCGCCATATCCCGCTTGGACGCGTGGGCGAACCCGATGACATTGCGGGTATTGCCGAAGTGCTGGTGAGTGACCAGTCATCGTGGCTTACCGGTCAGGTCATCATCGTCGATGGCGGTACGACGAATCAGCCAACGGGAGGCGTCTCCTAAAGCAGCGAGGTGAGTTCGCCGCGACGAATCTTGCCGTTGCTGGTGCGAGGAATCGCCTTGACCCGCCGGACCTCCTTGGGCTTGGCCCAAGGTCCGAGTCGCTCGCTACTAAGTGCTCGAATCGCGGGTTCAAGACTCGCGGCGTCGCCAACGACCAGCGCGACGACGCGTTGGCCCCACTCGGGATCGTCCACACCAAGGACCGCGACGTCCTCAACTCCCGGAACGCTCGCGATGATCGTCTCGAGATCCTCGGGCCAAATTTTTTCGCCACCCGTGTTGATCACGTAGCCGAGGCGACCGCGCACTGTCACTCGGCCGTTTGCTACGTCGCCAGCGTCGCCCGTGGGGAACCAATCATCACGACCATCAGATCCAATGATGCGTGGTCGAGCCTCATGACGATACGAGCGAAATAACGTGGGAGATCGCACGATGATTTGGCCATTCGCGCTCTCAACGTCAACGCCGGGTAGGGCGATCCCGTCATAGACCACGCCCGAACCAGTTTCAGTCATGCCCCACGTGGCGACGACGTTGGCGTCGACGGTACTTGGCGGACGCGCGCCTCCGAGGAGGACCCTTTCGTAGGCACTCAGATCGTGTCGGGCGAGCTGGGTTCGCACCACGGCGATGTGGGTCGCACCATTTCGCACGCCGTTCGCGAGATCGTCGACGTCGCCCCACACGAGGGTGGCGTCCGCGAAAATCGAGCGCAACACAACGGCGAGACCTCCGATGTGGTTGGCGGGCAGACACGGGAACCACACGGGAGTTCTCGTACCGCGCAAAAACGATTGGGTGAGGGTCGCACTCGCGCTCAGCGCGGACCAGGACAACTGTGCGGCTTTGGGGGTGCCACTCGAGCCCGACGTCAAAATGACGAGTCCAATGTCGTCTTCAACCATGCGACCTTGGGGACGAATAACGCGACCTTCGGGCGAAAGAATTTCTCCTGCACCCAAGAGTTCAAGTTCAGCCCTCGTTCGCGCGGAACTCACGCGTTGGTCGAGGACGCAAAACGGCGTGGCGGAATTCACGCATTCGCGAATGGAGCGTTCGAGTTCGAGTCCGAGCGCGAGGTCGAGGGCGAGCAAGGAACGCACTTAGTGACATTAGGTCCCTGCGACTAGTTTTGATGGAAAGGGGGCTCCACGTGGCGTCAATTCGACACGAGATTCGCATCAACGCTGCGCCCGACAAGGTCTGGAACGTCGTGACGCGTCCCGAGTCGATTCCCGAGTGGTTCCCCGGCATCGACTCGTGCACGGTAGATGGCAATGTGCGCGTCATCAAGACCCACATGGGTCTCGAGATGCCCGAGAAAATTTTGACCAATGACTCACTCGCGCGACGATTTGCGTACCAAATCACGGCCCCCCTCTACCGATTCCACCTGGGCGTGATCGACGTGCTCGAAATTGGTCCCGGCGATTCGCTGTGTGTGTATTCGACCACGGCGGAGCCCGACACGCTGGCACTGATTATCGCGGGTGGCACCGTGGGTGCGTTAGAAGAGATCAAACGAATCGCTGAGACTTCATAGGAGACACATGGGACGAAAAATTCTCTTTATCACGACCGATCAGCAGCGCTACGACACGCTTGGCGTCAACGGTGGAGTTCTGTCGCGTACCCCAGTGCTGGACGGTCTCGCGAAGGAGGGGATTCGCTACGAACGTTGTCAACCCACGTCGGTCGTGTGCATGCCATCTCGCGCGTCGATGCTGACGGGCCAATTTCCTTCGACGCATGGTGCCTGGATGAACGGCGTCCCTTTGGCCGTTGACGCTCCTTCGGTCGCCGAGAATTTGCACGATGCCGGCTACGCCACCGCACTGATTGGTAAGGCGCACTTCGAACCCTTCATGGATCCCTTCGGACGATTTGCCGAGAATTCACTCGCAAGTTTAGGCGTGCCAACAATCGAGCAGCCGTGGTTTGACGGGCGTCGCGGCGTGCATCGAGGTTTCGATTATCTCGAGTTCGCCACGCACGGCGTCATGGGACCGCTTCACTACGCGCGATGGATGATCGCCCATCATCCCGAGGCGCTCGGAGGGTTCTATCAGGTCGTCGACAACGAATTGAACGTGAACGCAGCTGGAGGAGGCGACACCGGAGCGCCACAAGTGAAATTCAACGAGGTCGAACGAGATTGGTACCACACTGACTGGGTCGCTGAACGAACGATGTCGTGGTTGAATGCGCAATCTGACAATCGAGACTGGTTTTGTTGGATGAGTTTTCCAGACCCTCATCATCCGTGGGACCCACCAAAGTCAGAGATCTCTCGCGTGCCCTGGCGCGACGTCGATCTTCCTGCGAACTATCCAGCGAAGGCGAGCGATCGCGAAACGATTATTGATCAAAAAGCACGACACTGGCGCGCGTGGTACGACGGTCGCCTCGTCTCGAACTACGAGGCTCCCGCAAAATGGGTGCCCGCCACACTGACGTCTGACCAGGTACGTGAAGTCAACGCGCTCAATGCGGTCGAAGTCGAGCTCATAGACGAGGCGATTGGCCGTGTTATGGCACTCATCGAACAGAAAGGCTGGGGCGACGACGTTGACGTCATTTTCACCACCGACCACGGCGAATTTCAAGGTGATTTCGGATTTCTCTTCAAGGGCCCTTATCACGTTGACGCGTTGATGCGTCTTCCACTTATTTGGCGACCAGCACGATCAACAAAAATCGCCCCAAGCGTGGTCAGCGCCCCCGTGAGCTTGGTCTCTCTCGCCGCGACCTTTCTTTCGGTCGCGGGACAACCCGCGCCTTCGTGGGCTGAAGGTGACGTGTTGCCCCTCAGTAACGACGACGCGCTGGTCTTGGGACATGACGCCACGATCACTGAATGGGATTCGTCGCTCTTTGGCGTCGACGTGCACGTGCGCACCGTCCTTACGCACGAGTTCCTCTACAGCGAATATGGACCCGGCACCCTGCACGAAGGGACCGAAGGCGAACTCTACGACCTTTCCGATGACCCTTTGCAACGCGTTAATCGCTTTGAAGACCCTGCATATTTCAGTGCGCGTGCCACGCTGCACGAGCGACTCATCGCACACGAAGAGCGACCCGGTGAGCGGGCGACACCAGGTGTGTTGATGGCACCGGTGTGATTCACCGGTAGCGTGGTCGTCATGTCTGACACTGTTATCCATGGATCGCCACTCGACCCGGTCGAAGAGTTTCGATCGTGGCCCTTACCGAACTTCGAACGCCGAGGTGACTATCAGGACATCATCTTCGAAGTTAGTGAGGGAATCGCACGCATCACGATCAACCGACCCGAGCGGCGCAACGCCTTTCGTCCTCAGACCTTGTTTGAACTCGCGCGCGCTTTCGAAGCCGCGCGAGACGACATCAGCGTGGGAGCCGTCATCCTCACTGGTGCGGGACCTGACGCATTTTGCTCAGGCGGCGACCAGAAAATACGGGGCGATGACGGCTACATCGGTGACGACGAGGTCGCCCAGCAAGGTGTGGGACGTCTTAACGTCTTGGATCTTCAGATACAGATCCGTAGGCTTCCCAAGCCAGTTATCGCACAGATTGCCGGGTACGCGATAGGCGGAGGACACATTCTCCATTTGGTATGCGACCTCTCGATCGCAGCGGACAACGCTCGTTTCGGACAGACCGGTCCAAAGGTTGGTTCCTTCGACGGTGGGTACGGTTCGTCGCTCCTGGCGAGGACTATTGGTCTCAAGAGAGCCAAAGAAGTGTGGTTCCTGTGTCGCCAGTACGACGCACCGCAGGCTCTCGAGTGGGGCCTTGTAAATACAGTGGTGCCTCTCGCCGCTCTCGAGAGCGAGACCATCGCGTGGTGTCGCCAGATCCTCACGTTGTCACCGATTGCTCTTCGAATGCTCAAGGCGGGATTCAACGCCGCCGACGACGGTCTCGCTGGTGTCCAGCAACTCGCGGGTGACGCGACGATGTTGTTCTACATGTCCGAGGAAGGACAAGAAGGTCGTAACGCATTCGTCGAGCATCGAAAGCCAGACTTCTCGAAGTTTCCCAAGCGACCATGACCTCTCAACCGCAGACGACGGTTCCAGGGCCGTATCGTCGCTGGGTAATGGCGTCGCGTCCGCGAACGTTTCCCGTGGCTTTAGTGCCCGTCGGCGTGGGTGCCGCACTCGTGCGACCGGCGAGTATTGAATGGCTCAACACATTGTCCTGCATCGTGGTGGCCCTTGCGCTCCAAATAGGCACGAACTTCGCAAACGACTATTCCGACGGCGTACGCGGAACCGACAGCGTGCGAGTCGGCCCCTTTCGACTCACCGCGTCGAAACTCGTCGACGCATCTCGGGTGCGACTTGCCGCGTGGTCCTTCTTCGCAATTGCCGGGGTTGCAGGTTTGCTCCTCTCGTCACGCACGTCGTGGTGGCTTGTCGCAATTGGCGTGAGCGCGGTCCTTGCTGGTTGGTTCTATACAGGTGGCCCCCGTCCGTATGGCTATTTCGGTTTTGGCGAAGTCTTCGTACTTGCGTATTTTGGTTTCGTTGCGACGGTGGGCACGACCTACGTGCAACATGGGTCCATATCAGGGTCGTCGTGGTGGTTCGGTGCGGCAACGGGGTTCATGGCGTGTGCGGTCTTGGAGGCGAATAACCTTCGTGACGTCGACAATGACCGCGAAGTGCGCAAGCTCACACTCGCGGCGCGACTCGGGCGGGAGAAAGCCCCGTGGCTCTACCTCGCGTGTGTCGCGGGAATAGTTACGGGCATCGTCGTCGGTGGTGAAGCACTCATTGGTGCACTGGCGCTTGTTGTGTACGCGCGTCCACTGCGCTGGGCATTCTCGAAACGTTCGGGGAGAGAATTGCTTGGTCTCTTAAAAGAGACGGCGCGCGCGCAATTGATTCTTGGCGCGGTCTTGGTCGTGACGTTTTTCATCACTCGCTAGGCGCGCTCGGTTGGCTGCGTTCACTTCGTAATTGGTGTGTATCTAAAAAATTGAAATTTTTTGATTTGTTATCTTCGGAGCAAATGAGGATTGAAGTTGTGACTATGTGTTCGTTTGAGTGATTCCAACAACACAAAATGTGCCAAGAAATGTGAATCTTTTTCGTTTCTACGACGAATCGTTGAACCGATCATTGCGGGCGCGGTGTAAACGAAGTTTGAACGGCGAGTTACAGACGCAGTGCTATCTTCTCCAACGGGCAGCGACTTCTCGTGGTGTCCTGGTTAAGACAAAGAAAAATTTAGGGGTCGAAAGACTCAGAAGAGGTTGGGGGGAATGAAATTTAGAACAGGAAAGGCTCTCGCGGCCGCGGTATTGGTGGGCAGTTTTGTGGCCGCCGTGCTGCCAAGCGTGAGCAGCGCGGGGGCGTCGTCCGCGACGGTCTCGGCGAGCACATTTAATAAAGATTTCACGACGATGACGTACATGAAGGCAATTGCCGCGAAGGGTTCGGGCAAGATCGCCCTGATTCTTCCCGACACCACCAGTTCGGCTCGTTACGTTGACTTCGACGCACCAATGATGAAAGAGGCATTGACCAAGGCTGGATTGTCATCAAGCGATTACGTCATCCAAAATGGCGACGGTAGCGACAACACGTTCTACACCGACGCTGTTGGTGACATTGCGAATGGTGTCAAGGTACTGATCATCGACCCAGAGGACTCGACCACTGGTGAAATTGTCGAGGCGTACGCCGCGTCACATGGCGTAAAAGTTATCGACTACGACCGCTTGACTCTTGGTGGCCAGCGTGCGTACTACGTGAGCTTTAACAACGTGACCGTTGGAACCCAGTTGGGAACCGGCCTCACTGCGTGCTTGACGGCGTGGAAGGTGAAGTCGCCACACGTCTTTGTCATGTACGGTTCGCCCACGGACAACAACGCCACACTCTTTGGTCAGGGTTACAACGCGGTGCTCAAGGCCGCGGGATTCTCTCCTGGCGAAGGTGCGAAGGGAAGCGCCAATACCACTAACGAGAGTGTCGGGACCTGGACTCCGAGCCAAGCGCTGACCGACTTTGAGGGCGCCTACACGGCGAACCCGAAGATCAATGCCGTATTGACACCGAACGACGAAAACGCCGCTCCGATCATTACGTACTTACAGTCGAAGGGTCTCAAGCCGGACAAGATTCCGTTCACGGGCCAAGACGCCACTCCGGCAGGTTTCCAGAACATCATTTCTGGCTATCAGTGTGGAACCGTCTACAAGCCAATCTACGAAGAAGCTCAGGCCGCGGCTGCCTTGGCGCTGTACCTGCGTGCTGGTGTGACACCTCCCGCGGGACTCGTCAACGCCAAAGTGACTGACCCGAGCGCGACAATCAACCAGTTCAAGACCATCCCTTCGGTGCTCGAGACTTCGGTATGGGTCACCGCATCGCAGATTGAAAGCACGATCATCGCGCAGCACTGGTTGGCAGCGTCGGCAATTTGCACCAATACGGCTCCGTCCGTCTCTGGCGCAAAGCAGCCAACCTACGCCAAGGACTGCACGAAGTACGGCATTCACTAAGTAAGTAACGACGATGACTCCCACCCCCGGACTCCAAGGCGACAACGTCGCCTTGACGAGTGACCCTCGTCACTCGGGTTCGGGGGTGGGTGCGTCGCCTTCAGATTTTCTATTGAGTCTCCGCGGTATCTCCAAATCATTTGGCGCCGTGCAGGCAATGACGAACGTCGATCTCGACATTCCCGAAGGTCAGGTGACAGCGCTCATTGGCGACAACGGCGCCGGTAAGTCAACGTTGATCAAAGCAATTTCTGGAATATGGGCACCTAGCAGCGGCACGATGTATTGGCGGGGCAACGAGGTGCACATTCATACACCGCGCGCCGCGAGCGAACTCGGTATCGCGACCGTCTATCAAGATCTCGCCCTTTGCGACAACTTGGACATCGTGCAAAATATGTTCCTTGGGATGGAAGATACGAAGTTTGGTCTCCTCGACGAGATCACGATGGAACTGGCCACGGTCCAAACGCTCAAGGATTTGGCGGTTTCCACCGTGAAATCCGTGCGCCAACGTGTCGAATCATTGTCGGGTGGGCAGCGTCAAGCTGTTGCCGTAGCCCGGGCCGTTATGCGCGAATCCAAACTCGTTATTTTGGACGAACCGACCGCCGCCCTTGGTGTGTCCCAGACTGCCCAGGTTCTCGCCCTCATTAAGCGTCTCGCATCACGCGGTATTAGCGTCCTCGTCATTTCGCATAATCTCTCCGACGTCTTCGCCGTCGCCGATCGGATCGCCGTCATGTATCTCGGTTCGATCGTCTCGTCAGGACCAATTGCGAATTACGACACGACGAGTGCAGTTGAAATCATCACGACGGGCGCCTCGCATCATGCGGCGTCTTCAGCGTCAATTAAATAGTCGAAAGGTACGAACACCGGTGTCGGCCCCTTATTTGGATGAATTGTCGCACGACGAGCACGCGCTCGCCGGGAAGAATGAGTTTCGTCAAATGCTCGCCGGCTTTCGCCAGGGCGACAGCGGTCTGATTCCCGTCCTGCTCGGTCTCGCAGCCCTCGTTCTTTATTTTTATATTCGTAACCACGTCTTCTTGACTGCGGGCAACATCACGAACCTCTTCATCCAAGCGACGATTTTCGTACTCTTGGGAATGGCGGAGATTTGGGTCTTGCTCCTTGGCGAGATTGATTTGTCGATCGGCTTCGTCGCTGCCATTGGAGCGGCGGTCGCCACCATCTTGGTTGACCAAAATTTCCATTGGCCTTGGTTCGTGGCATTTCTCCTCGCTCTCATCGCCACGACGGGCATTGGACTTCTTTCGGGGCTCCTCGTCGTGTTTCTCAAGCTCCCGTCGTTCATCGTCACGTTGGCGGGATACCTGGGTTGGCAGGGCGTCCTCATCTATATGGTTGACAAGGAAAACTCTGGCGGTACCGTACCCGTGCAGGAAAAGGTTCTTTACAACTTGGTCTATGGCAATTTGTCGCCGTTAGGTACGTGGCTCTTCATTGGCCTTTTGATTCTTTTGGGCAGTGTGTTCATGCTGCGTAGTTACCGCAATCGGCGTTCCAGCGGACTCGTCTATCGCTCAATTTATTTCACTATCGCCAAGATCGTCGCCATGGTCGTCGCGGGCGTTTGGCTCGCGATTGTCTTGAACACCGACCGCTCAACGTTCTCCGTAATTCACGGCATGCCGTTCGCAATTCCGATCGATGTCGCCATAGTGCTGGGTGGCACGTTCATACTGACCAAGACCAAGGCCGGTCGCTATCTCTACGCAATCGGAGGAAACCGCGAAGCGGCACGTCGCGCGGGCATCAACGTCAATTTCTATCGTCTCATGGCGTTTTGCTTGGCAGGTTTCACTGCCGGCGTAGCGGGGCTTTTGTATTCATCCTGGCTCGGCGGAATCTCCGACGCCATCCCTGGCGGAACGTACGTGCTCTATGCCGTCGCCGCAGCCGTCATTGGTGGTACCAGTCTCGTGGGTGGACGAGGAAAAATGGTTCACGCGGTCATTGGCGGACTCGTGATTGCCGTCATCTATAACGGCATGGCGTTGCTGAGCGTGAGCGTGGCGGTGGAATACATCGTCATCGCTATCGTTCTCATCGCTGCGGTAACGGTGGACTCGGTCGCACGGCGCGGGAACACCGCTCGTTAGGACTGCATTTTCAAACCTCTACGACGATGACGCGCTCGTGAGGTAGCCCATGATCACGTCCGCGCACTCCTCGGGCTTTTCGAGGTGCGCGGCGTGACTCGCACCTTGAAGCAACTCTGCCCATCCCAATGGCGCGAGCTCAGCGATCGCGAGCGCTTCGGTGCTGAATTTCGTGTCCGACGTTCCGGCCACGCAAAGCGTTCGCATTGGCAACTTTTGTATCGATGGACCGAGGAATCCCTGCGTGCCCGTGCCACTTCGACGAAGCGATTCCGCAAGTCCTACGGCGTCACTGCTTCGAGCCGCTCGCTCAACGGGGTCGATTGGAAGTTGTGAGAACATTGGCTGGCTCAACCATTCATCGAGGAACGCCGTCACCCCTATTTCACCGATTCGATCAGCGAGTTGCTTGTCGCGTCGCTCACGAGCCATTCGTTCAAGCGGATCTTCAATGCCTCGTGATGCGCTAAGGAGTACAAGCTGCCCGACCCGTTCTGGATGACGAACGGCGACGTGCAACGCCACTCTCGCGCCGTAGGAATAGCCGCCGAGAAATACCGGCTCGTCGGGGAGCGATTGCACCAAGAGATCGGCGGTTTCTTCGAGCGATGCGTGAATTTGAGACGACTCGCCGTGTCCGGGTAGGTCGAAAGTCAGGAGTTCGAATCTACCTGCAAGAATGGAACGAAACTGATGTGCAGAATTGCGGCTTTGGGTAAAACCGTGCAGCCACACGAAAGTTGGCCCCGACCCCTGATGAGCGTTGCTGAGGAGTTGCATTGCAAGAGAGCGTACCGAGTCAGAGCGACGTTCAGTCGACGTTCGCCGCAACGCTCTTCGACGAGTGGATTCGCTCGGGACTTCGCGACGTCGTGCTGTGTCCTGGTTCACGATCCACGCCGCTTGCCGTTGCGTGCGCGGCCCGAGAGGAACTACAGGTGCACGTGCGTCTTGACGAACGAAGTGCCGCATTCTTTGCCATTGGGCTTGCGCTCGCCAGCTCCAAACCAGTTGCGGTGGTAGTCACGAGTGGCACCGCCGCTGCCGAACTGCACGCCGCAGTCTGTGAAGCCGATGCCGCGAACGTGCCGCTACTCGTGCTGACGGCAGACCGACCCCCAGAGCTGCATGGCGTGGGTGCCCCGCAAACAATTGATCAACGAGCTTTGTTCGGAACCGCCGTTCGCCTCTTCGAGGATCCTGGCGTCGCGCGGTGGAACGCGTCATCGTCGTGGCGAGCGTTGGCGAACCGATTCTGGGTTAGCGCTCTCGGGGAAGGAAAGCCATCGGGTCCCGTGCACCTCAACGCCGCCTTCGTTGAGCCCCTGCTCGGCGTCACGCTGCCATTGCCTCAACCTCGCGTCGCGGGGCCATGGCGCTCGCGCGTCGACGCCAAGGAGCAGTCAAGTCTTCCGTCAGTGAATGGCGCACGGGTGCTCGCAATCGTTGGGGCTGGCGTTGCGCCGTCGACAATCTTGACGTGCCGTGAATTGAACTGGGTCGTGCTTGGCGACGCCACCGCGCAGGGTTCGCTCGCGTACTATGACCCGATCCTTCGAGACGACGCTGTTGCGACGTCGTATCGACCCGACCTCATCGTTCGCATCGGAGGACTTCCGGCATCAAAGTGCCTTCAAGAACGGATGCGCGAGTGGCAAACGACCGTCGTCGCCTTTGGCGGTGGCGGTCCCGTCGCCGACCCCGACGGCTTGGTGCAAGCGACGTACGAGGGACTTCCCAGCGCCGACCTCGATGCTCTGCGCGCCGATGTGGACTACGCGAACGAGTGGTTGCGATCGTCACTGAACGTCGACGAATTGATTTGTGCGATCACGTCGGAGGACGGAGTGCTGAGCGAGCCGGTCGTCGCGCGAACGGTGGTGGAAGTGAGTGGTGACCTCGGCATTCCCCTGGTCGTTGGATCGTCGATGCCTGTGCGCGACGTCGAATGGTGGTCGAATTCGCGTCGAAGTCCGACCTACGCAAATCGAGGCGTCAACGGGATCGATGGCGTGGTCTCGACAGTGTTCGGCGTGTGTGCTGGCTCGAAGGGTATTGGCTTCGTTGGTGACCTCACCTTGCTGCATGATGTTTCCGCGTTGGTCGACGGGCTGGGTGAGCAGGGTGGCAGTTGCGTACTTGTCGTGAGCGACAATCAAGGCGGAGGTATTTTCTCTTTTCTTCCTCAAGCCACCGCACTCGACGAGGAATCCTTCGAACAGCTTTTTGCGACGCCTCGAGCGCACGATCTCGAGGCGATCGTTTCTGCGTTCGGTCACGACGCGACAACCGTTTCAACGAAGCGTGCACTACGTGTCGCGATGGAGAAGGGTCTCTCTGACAACGGAATCTCCGTCGTCATTGCCAAGGTGCCCGATCGATCAGAGAATGTTCGTATTCATGAACACCTGACCGAACTCGTTCGGCGAAGTATCGGGGATTAAATGGAAGCTACGCTTCCCGCATCGTTGTTAGCGGCGTTTCCCTTCGCGTTCGCGGCGGGCCTCGTCTCATTCGCCTCGCCGTGCGTGCTACCCCTTCTTCCTGGCTACCTCGCCTTTCTAGGCGGTTCGACCGCTCGATTGGAAGGTACCCGCGGCCGCGGCCGCGCGGTGATCGGCAGCGTCGCGTTCATCGTTGGTTTTGCGCTCGTCTTCGTGAGTTTTGGGGCTTTGTTTGGAGGGCTCGGAGGAAAATTACGCACCCACGAGCGCGATTTGGAGATCATTTTCGGCGTGGTCACGGTGATGCTCGGCATGTTCTTCGCCGGATGGTGGCCGTCGAATTTGCTACAGCGTGAAAAACGCGTGCACCGACTCCCTCGCGCGTCGATTATTGGCGCAGGGCTCCTCGGCTTCACGTTCGCACTGGGCTGGACGCCATGCATCGGCCCCACGCTGGAATCGATACTTGGTTTGGCGGCCGCTAGCGATGGCGCCACCGCGTTTCGTGGTTCGATCCTCGCGTTCGTGTATTGCCTCGGGCTCGGAGTGCCATTCATTGTTGCGGCTTTCGCGACCGAATGGATGACGACCGCGTCAACGTGGTTGCGTCGTCACGCGAAGATCATTGGCATGATTGGTGGCGTGCTCCTGATCGCGATCGGCGTGGCAGAGATGACGGGACTCTGGCAGAGCTTCGTTCAGTGGTTGCAAACCCACCTTCCCTCGACCAGCTCCTTTTAGGAATCACGTCGTCTCGTAGACTGCTCGCATGAACCTTCGCGATGACTTGCACTTTCGAGGGCTCGTGCACCAAGTGACCGACGAGAAAGTGCTCGATGAACTCAGTGTGGGGGGCGTCACGGCGTACATCGGTTTCGATCCGACGGCGCCCTCGTTGCACCTTGGCAGTCTGATGCAGTTGTGCAATCTTCGACGCCTTCAGCAAGCGGGGAATCGCCCCATTGCTTTGGCGGGGGGCGGTACCGGATTAATTGGCGATCCCAGCTTCAAAGACGCCGAACGACCATTGTTGAGCGTCGAGGAGATCGAAGCGAACGTCGAAGGAATTCGCGAGCAACTTTCGCGTTTCTTGGATTTCTCGTCGAGTGCCGGGGCCACCCAGGCTTTGCTGTTGAACAACGCGTCGTGGCTCACGTCGATCCCGCTGACGGAATTCTTGCGTGACGTTGGTAAGTACGTCACCGTGAACCAAATGGTGGCCAAGGAGACGGTGAAGAGTCGCTTGGACCGCGATGATGTTGGACTTTCGTTCACCGAGTTCTCGTACATGCTTCTCCAGGGATACGACTTCGTCCGCCTCAACCTCGATCATGGCTGCACGCTGCAGTTGGGAGGTTCGGATCAATGGGGCAACATCACCCTCGGCGCTGAGCTCGTGCGTAAATCCACCGGTCATCACGTAAATGGACTCACCTCACCATTGCTCCTACGCGCGGACGGCAAGAAATTCGGTAAGTCAGAAGGCGGCAATGAGAACGTGTGGTTGGACGCGAAGATGACCTCTCCATTCGCGTTCTACCAGCATCTCCTCAATATTGACGACGCGTCGACGCCTGAGGCGTTGCGCTTCTTCACGTTCCTCGAGCCCGACGAGATTCTCGAGCTCGACGAGGCGACGAAGAACAAACCTCACGAGCGACTAGCGCAACGTGCGCTTGCTCGAGAAGTCGTGACCCTCGTGCATGGCGGCGACGCCGCGGCGAAGGCCGAAAGTGCTAGCGAAGCGATCTTCAGCGACGCAATTGGCGATCTTGACGAAGAGACGTTATTGGAAGTCGTACGCGAGGCCCCATCCTCGGTGTGGTCGCGCGAGGAATTTCGAGTTGGCCTCGATCCGGCAGAACTTTTCGCACGGTGCGACCTCGCGAAGTCCAAGGGCGAAGCTCGGCGTTTTATTGAACAGGGTGGCTTCTACGTGAATAACCGCCGCGTTGAGCCCGACGAAGTTGTCAGCGACGGTGCCGCGCTCTACGGCCGATACCTGGTATTACGTCGAGGGCGTCGTGAATTACACCTCGTTGTATTGGCGTGATCAAAGCGCTGGGTCTGCTGCTCGTCGCGGGGTTGTTGTTGAGCGCGTGTGGTTCGGAGTCCGAAGCAAAGGCGATGTCGACGTGGGCGACCCAAAGCGACTTTGCTTCGAACAACAAGACGGTCATCTCTGATGTGCGCCACTCCGCGACCGCGCTGGAGAGTGCCTCGACCGCGGTCAAGTTGCTGCATGCAGTCTGTGACATCCTCGACATGGACGTATCGGCGGCCAATGCCGCACTGCCAACACCCGACAATCAATCGACGCAGTTATTGTCGAAGGCTTATACGGACATCGACTCTGGCGCCAAGCTTTGCTTTGATGCGGGTACGAATTCGCTACAGCGTCAAAGAGCATTGAACTATCTCTCGAAGGGCCTCGCGTACTTGTCCGAAGGCACACTGCGCGTGGGGGTGGCGGAGGGTTCTGAGTCGAACTAGGTCGACGCCGGCGGTCGGAGGTCGATTTTTAGGTGAAGGATGCCATCTTCGAGTGTCGCAACTGCGTCACCTAACATCGCGTAGTCCTGAAAATCGAGCTTGGCGGCTTCTAGGAACATTTGACGCTCAGCACCTTCTACCGGGGGAAGTCCACGTCGCTTCACTGCTTCGGCGCGCTCACGGAATCGAAGGATCATCTCGTTGGGGTTGAAGGTATTGCTCATGTCTCGATGTTACGGGCGTTCATCGTGGCATTTGAGTTGGTAACATGGCTCTTTGGTTCAGTTCTACTGAACCGGGTCGCCGCCAGTTATGGCCCGCGACCAGTGAGGAGTTGACGTGAAAAAAGGCCGCCATCGTCGGTTTGTTGAAGCTCGCGAACTCAAGCGTTCTACCGGACCTCGCGCAACGACGTGCGACGAGTGCGGTGCGGCGCCCGAGGATGTGCACGCAGAGTGGTGCCTCGCCGAGGAAGATCGCTACGACGAGATTTTGGGTTCACTACCACGAACGTCGTTTAACGAGGAAGACCCGCTCGCCGCGGAGAGTTAATCAGCTTTTCGTCGTACGGGGTGGGGCAGCAATGTGCCCTTGGGCTGTTTCTTGCGCCGGTCCATATAGGCGAGTAGTTCGACATAGACCGGTTCAGTGACCATTGCGACGAGTTCTTCACGCATTGAATCAATGACGCGAGATTTGCCGACGAAAGCGAGTTCATCCTCAGTGCACCACCAATGAAACTCCTCACCCCCCGCTCCCCAGTCGCTTCGATTCCACTGAGAAATCCGAGTGATGACGTGTCCGTCGTCTTGAACGTCATCATCGCGGCGAAGTGGTAACTGCCAGCAGACCTCAGGTTTGAGGGGTATGTAACTTTCGTCGTTATCGATCGCCATCACGTGTAGTGCGCACCCAGCGCCACGATGAAAGTCCGGGCGATTGAGGAAAATGCAGGCGTCTTGAACGAGTCGCGTCGTCATCTCACCGTTTTTCTTAACCTTCGTCGTGCCGTTTTTGCCCTTAGCCTTGAATTGCCACTGGTCATCGGTCAATCGCTTCGCGGCTTTTTCGACGCGACGTCGGTCCTTGTCGTCACTGAAGTGCGCACCGTAACTGCAGCATCCCTGAACGAGCTCGGGACTCGCTTCGGTGAGGACTCCTTGACAACCGTTGCCAAAGATGCAGGTCCAATTGCTCTCGAGGAATGTCACATCGAACATCCAGGTGCGCTGGTGTTTGTGGTCGGCGAAACTTACCCACTCGTGGGCGTCGTTTGGAATGGAGGTCACGCGTAAAACTTACTTGGCTCACCACGGGTCATGGCAACTCGTCGCTCACGATGACGATGATCGGTGCTTGCGGGTGGCGACGTTTCTCCTTCTCTCCTTCGCGGCCGTTCGAAGATTCGCTTCGACGCTCGCCCCGCGGGCGACCTGGTGACACAACGCCTTCGTGCACGCGGAGCGGCTGGCGCGCCACGACCACCACGGTGGAAGTCCAATTTCCAAGACCTTCAATGATTTTTGGGTGATTAACAAAGAGCGACGAGACGATCGACCCCACCTCTAGACTTAGGACCATGACTACCGTCCAAACTTTTGACATCTTGACGCTTACTGACGAAGCTCGCAACGTTGTGCTCGACGCCTTGCACAACGAAGAGCAGAGCGACGCGCTGGCGCTGTGGGTGGAAGTGACGGGCACGCGAGGTGCCGGCTACTCGTACGACCTCTTTTTTTCGGATCGCGCTGACGCCCCCGAAGGTGCTGCGGTTGGTAATGACGGCGACATCACGATCGTCATTCCCAAGAGCAGCGTCGACCGACTGCGGGGAAGTCGATTGGAATTTGCGAGCGAAGGGGGCGGGGGACTCGTTTTGGTGAATCCCAACATTCCCACCTCCGAAGAAATGAATCCAGGCGTGCCCGCCGACATTCTTGCTCTCGGCATCGAAGGGCCTATGGGCATACTCGCGACCTCGGTGCTCGAGCAGAACATCAATCCATCGATTGCCTCACACGGCGGTCGCGCTGACCTCGTGGCGATGGACGAGGAGAAGAAAGTCGCGTACATCAAGATGTCGGGCGGGTGCCAAGGATGCGCGATGAGCCGCATGACGCTCTCCCAAGGCATCGAGACGACGCTTCGTGAAGCAATACCGCAACTCACGCAGGTACTTGACGTCACCGATCACGCGTCAGGTGTCAATCCTTTCTATTCGAACGAGTCCTAAGCCGCCACCAGCCTAGAATTACGGGATGTTGCGCTTTCTCACGGCTGGCGAAAGTCACGGTCCCTCCCTCACGGTGATCATTGAGGGACTGCCGGCTGGTCTCGCAATCAACGAAACCCAAATTGGCGACGAGCTGGCGCGCCGACGCTTGGGCTACGGACGCGGACCTCGTATGCGCTTCGAACGCGATGAACTCCGTCTCATCGGCGGTATTCGCCACGGGCGAACCCTCGGTTCCCCGGTCGCGATCGAGATCTTGAACTCCGAATGGCCGAAGTGGGAACAAGAGATGTCGGCCGCGCCGGGAACACCCAGTGACAAATTGACGAAACCACGGCCGGGCCATGCGGATTTGGCCGGCATGCAAAAGTATGCCTTTGATGACGCTCGTGACGTCCTCGAACGAGCGAGCGCGCGAGAAACGGCGGCGCGCGTCGCTGCGGGCGCGCTCGCGAAGGCACTCTTGGGTGCCATTGGGGTTCGAGTGGTCAGTCACGTCGTGCGCATTGGCCAAATCGCCTCGCCGGTCGGGCATCGCCCGGGACCCGATGACCTTGATGTGGTCGACGAATCAGAGGTTCGATGTTTCGATGCTGACGCCGCCGCAGCGATGATTCTCGAAATAAAGGCCGCTGCGAAGGAGGGTGATTCACTCGGTGGCATCGTCGAGGTGATCGCCTACGACGTGCCCGTTGGACTTGGCAGTTACGTGCATTGGGATCGCAAGCTGGACGGCTTGATTGCGGGAGCGCTCATGAGCATTCAAGCAGTCAAGGCGGTCGAGATTGGCGACGGAATGATCCAGGCGTCGCAACGCGGCAGTGTGGCTCACGACGCCATTGCCGTCGACCAATCGTTCACGCAAGGCGGAGGGTACATTCGTCGTAGCGACCATGCGGGTGGTTTGGAGGGTGGCATGACGTCTGGTGCCCCCGTGATCGCCAAGGTCGCGATGAAGCCGCTCGCGACGCTGAATCGACCAGTTCTCGAGACCGTGGACCTCGCGACGGGTGAAACGACCGTCTCATTCAAGGAACGCACTGACGTGACCGCCGTTCCGGCGCTGGGCGTCGTCACCGAAGCAATGTTGTCACTCGTGTTGGCCAACGAAGCCCTTCGTAAGTTCGGCGGCGATTCAGTTGAAGAATTCGTCCGCAATCACGCTACCTACGTCGCCAATCTTGGCTCCACGTCCTCGCGTGCACTACCTGAGTAATCATGGCTCGTCTCGTACTGGTCGGTCTTCCCGGGACGGGTAAGACGACACTCGCTCGCGAACTCGCCGAGCGATGGCATATCGAGGCGGTCGACACAGATGAGTTACTCGTGACGAGGACGGGACGAAGCGTGGCCGATCTCCTTCGTCAAGACGGTGAAGCGACGTTTCGTCGCCTCGAGGGCGACGCGCTGGACGACGCGATTCGTGGCGACGTCGTCGTGGCGACTGGTGGAGGCATCGTTACACTGCCCGCGTCGCGCGACACGCTCGCGAAGGCCACCACTATGTGGCTTGATTGTCGTGACGAGGTCATCGTGCAGCGCGTCCAAGGCGGCGATCGTCCCCTCCTAGGCGACGAGCCATCCGAAGCAATAGCGAACTTAAGGGCGACGCGTACGAGATGGTATGAGGAGGTATCGCGGGCACGAATCGAATCCTCGGGAACACTCGATGACGTGGCCGACCAGATCGAGCTGGCCATGAAGAGGGTCTCATGGTGAAAGTGCACGTGTCGCTGAGCACGAAGCCCTACGACGTTACGATTGGACCGGGCGTCCGCCACGAACTCGGCGCAATCCTCGAAGCGACGAGCGTTGGTTATCAATCGTGTGTCGTCGTGACATCGAAGGAACTTCGGGCCCAGTCATGGTTCGACGTAGATCACGACGATGACGTGACGGTGATTGAAGTCCCCGAGGGCGAACGAGCCAAAACGTTCGGTTCCCTCGCATCGCTTTGCGAACAATTCGCAGCGTTACAACTTTCCCGTCGCGACGTGATTGTCGCGGTGGGGGGAGGCGCGCTCACCGACGTCGCCGGATTTGCGGCGGCGGTCTATTTGCGTGGCATCAGCGTCATTCACATTCCCACGACGTTGGTGGGTCAAGTCGATGCCGCCATTGGCGGCAAGACCGCGATCAACTTGCCATCGGGCAAGAATCTGGTGGGGGCGTTCCACCAGCCGGTCGCGGTTCTATGCGACTCGGAGATCCTCGAGTCGTTGCCCGATCGTGAACGACAATCGGGTTTCGGTGAGGTTGCGAAGTGTTGGTTGCTCGAGGATCGACGAGCGAGCGCTCTCGCTTCTGCGTCACTCGATGACTTGATCTTGTTGTCGGTCAACTTGAAAGCGCGGATCGTTGCCACCGACGAATTTGAATCTGGCGAGAGGGCTCTATTGAACTATGGCCACACCCTCGCCCACGCGCTCGAGGTGCTCGCGTTGGCGCATGATCCCGACCTGCTCCGTCACGGTGAAGCGGTCGGAATCGGGTTGGGTTTCGCCGTACGGCTGGCCCACGCGCTGGGACGTGTCGACGAGTTGGTCGTGGCGAATCATGATGAGGTGCTGGCTTTCTTCAAACTATCGCTCGAGGTACCAAAGGAATTTTCGACAAGTGACATCATCGCCGCAATGGGTCATGACAAGAAGGCTCACCACGACCTAACCTTCGTCTTGCCGGGAGTGAATGGCTTTGAAGTCGTTCGAGGGGTCAATCACGAACTCGTGGTACGAGTACTAGAGGAATATCGAGAGGCACGATGAGCAGAGAAATCCTATTGCTGTCGGGTCCGAATCTCGATCAACTCGGCTCACGAAGTCCCGAGATCTACGGCACCGCGACGCTCGATGAACACGTCCAACGGTTTCGCCAAGGTGCTGAGGCATTGGGATTCACGGTGCGTCACGTGCAATCAAATTTTGAAGGTGCGCTGATTGAGGCGGTGCACGCGGCTCGAGGAAGTGCTGTCGCGGTCGTTATCAACGCTGGTGCCCTTACCCACTATTCGTGGGCCCTCGCTGACGCACTCGATATGTTCGAAGGCGTGAAGGTGGAGATTCATATCTCCAATCCCGCTGCGCGAGAGCCGTGGCGACACGTCAGTACGTTGGCGCCGGTGGTAAATGGTTCCATTGCAGGTTTTGGTGCTAGAAGTTATGACCTCGCGCTTGACGCGGTGCGGCGCCTCCTCGGTGATTCGTAGTCTTCGCCGAGCGGCGATTGCCTAGAATGGGCAACGCGACTTTCTCGAAAGGCTTCAGCCCATGGCGGCAATCTCGACATCTGACATTAAAAACGGCATCACGATCAAGATTGATGACGCTCTCTACACGATCATTGAATTTCAGCACGTGAAGCCCGGCAAGGGTGGGGCGTTCGTTCGAACGAAGTTACGAAATGCCCGTTCTGGTGCAGTCATCGAACGAACGTATCGATCTGACGAACGCCTCGAACAAGCAATCATCGACAAGCGCGACACGCAGTACTTGTATCGCGATGGTGATGACTACATCTTCATGGATCAATCGACCTACGACCAGGTGCCCGTGTCGTCAAAAAACTTAGGTGAAGCGACAAACTTTCTTAAAGAGACTGGAAAGGCGATGTTGATTCTGCACGATGAAGAAATCATCGGTGTTGAACTTCCGGCTTCTGTGGAATTGGCAATCGCTGACACCGAGCCCGGAATTCAAGGTGACCGGGTGTCGGGGGCCCGCAAGCCGGCGACGCTTGAAACGGGTTTCGTTGTCCAAGTGCCGCTGTTTGTTGGACCCGGTGAAGTGATCAAAGTCGACACTCGAACCGGCGAATACATGACGCGAGCGTGAGATGAGTGAACTCGGGCAGCAGCGTCACCGCGCACGCGAGCGGGCGCTCGAGATCCTCTACGAAGCAATGATTAAGGAACGCGCAGTAGACGAAATTTTGAACGATCTGGCCATTACTCCCGACGCATACACCGTTCAACTCGTGATGTCCACCGAGACGCATCGAGACGAAGCTGAGGCGCTTATTGAGGAATTCGCACAGGACTGGACACTTGAACGCCTCGCCGTCGTCGATCGCATCATCATGACCTTGGCGATTGGTGAGATGTTCCTCGTCGATGCGCCTCCGGTCGCGGTCATTTTGGATGAAGCGGTCGAGCTCGCAAAAACGTTTTCGACGGATAGTTCAGCGAGTTTCGTTAACGGCGTCCTGGCGTCGTGTGCGAGTCGGCTCGCCAAGCTTTAATAGTTGCCTACACCCAGCACCGACCCAGCGCCAAATCGGCGAGCACCACTCGGCATTTCGAGCGAGCACCCACACTGAGAGTGCGCGGGTTCGCCAACTTTTCACGTCCGCGTGTTTTCTCGCCGCCTCGCCCGACCCAAGCGGACGGGGCCCTCTTTCCAAAGAATTCTCTTATATAGTTATTTTGTGTGGTTATGCAATCCACACGTCACCCGTTAAATTCGATGACGAGACCTATGTCAATGGAAAATCGCAAGGAGCATCGTATGTCAATGGGGGGAAGACTCGTCACCGTCATCGCCGCCTTCGTTGTGGCGGTGGCGCTCGTGGTGGCCGGTGTTGCGGTGTTCTTGAAGCCTGGTGTTCCTGGTGGCGTCGTCAATTTCACGAAAGCGCAACCAGTAGGCTCCCCGGTAAATCTCACGGTGCAGACAGTCGGAGCGATTGGTTTCGGAGCGCATCCCACGTGGGTGTCGTACTTGGTGAAGGATCCCGAAGGTAAGTGGATACACGACACGACGTGGGAGCTGCCTGCTCACACGATGATTCACATGACGGTCTATCAGTACGACTCCGGAAGCCCTCTACGAAATCAGGAATGGGGGCAGGTGCAGGGAACGATTGGTGACACCGCGACACTCAACGGCAAGAGTTACACGGTCTATAACTCCTACACCGGCAACGGCGTTGGTCACACCTTCGCAGTTCCGTCTTTGAACTTAAGCGTGCCCCTCATTGGGATTGACGGCAACGCCACCAATCCCTGCAACGCTGCACCATGTCACACCAACTACGCGCACAACGTCATCAAATTCAGTTTCATGACACCCGGCGCTGGTAACTATTCGTGGCAGTGCTTCGTCCCGTGTGGACTTGGCTACTTGTACGGCAACGGTGGTCCCATGTCGACACAGAACTACATGGGCGGATTTCTGCAGGTGGTGGCGCAATAATGACGACCGAACACACGACGCAAACTGAACCTCGTCACCTGCGCCGAATTGGCATCATCTGGATAGTGGCGTCGATCATTGGCGACCTCCTCTACTGGTTCTTGGTGGGTCCTCATGTCCCGCCGGGGCGCATGACCTCGTCGGCGACGTCAGATCAGTTGGACTTCAACATCCTCATGGAATTGGCACTGCCAGTTCTCTTTGGTATCTGGGTGTTCTTCGGGTATTGCTTTGTCACGTGGCGTTCAAAGCGCCGAGGTGTCGCAGAACCAACCGGAGGCGCGGCCGCGAGGTCGAATCTTCGCGCGCAAGTCTGGTGGATTGCGGTTTCATCGATTCTGGTACTGTTCCTGGCCGGATTTGGGACCATTGAGCTTATTGCTGGCGATGGTTCCGGCGGTGGCGAAGGACCTAACCCGGTGTGGGAACCAACGGGAGCTGTGCAAGCTGAGACCGCAGCCCTCACTTCATCGGCGTCATGGACGCCGGGAACAAATCATGTGCTCGTCGTCCAAGTCATTGCACAGCAATGGAAGTTCACGTACCGTTACCCTCAGTTTGGTGGGTTTGAATCGCCACAACTCGTCCTTCCGGACAACACCTCAATCGCGTTCAACGTCACATCATTGGATGTCATTCACAGTTTCTGGGCATATCAATTGGAAGTAAAGGCGGACGCGAACCCTCAGGAGAACAACGTCGCGTTCACGACGACGAACCAATTGGGCAACTTCACTGTGCGCTGTAGCGAACTCTGCGGGCTGTGGCATGGCGCGATGTACAACTACGGCAAAGTCGTCTCCACCTCGGCGTTCCAGAACTGGGCGACAACGACAGAAAGTGCCAACGCTGCGAATACAAAAGACTTGGCGCCCTTTGCGTGGACCTATGTGCCAGACGCGAATGGCGCAGCGGGTGGGTACTACCCAGATGGCACGGTAACGCCCTACAGCCCGGTCGAGACATACGGCGCGAAGCAACCAGCTTCATGATGAGCCAGGGAAACAAGAGCAACCGCGTGAAGGTGATGAGGAAAGAAACGGAGATAGGGCGATGACGATTAGCGCCGAACGACCGCTGAAGATTGCGCCTGAGGACGCGCTGTCACACGCGCACCCTCATCGGACCAGCTGGACCGAACGACCTGGATGGCTAAGCCAGCATCTAGGCACCGCCATCATCGGTGGGATTCTTGGCTACGTCTTCGGGCACTGGCTAGGTAATTACATCACCGGAGCGTATCCCTACAACGCAAACAGCGGACAGAACTCGTCTGCCGACGCACTGGCGCTGATTTTTGGCGTCGTTGGTTGGCTGCTCGGAATAGGAGCGTTCAATTACCCATTGGCCAAAATGATTGGCCGCGAACCAAAGCATGAAGTTCCCGTCGAAGGATGGACGAAGTATTTCCGCTACACCCTTGACCACAAAGTCGTAGGGAAGCAGTACATCGTTGGTGTGCTCCTGTTTCTGTTCACTGGCGGACTACTCGCCATGGCGATTCGCACAGAACTCTTGAACCCTACGACCCACGTGTTCGGCCCCGGTACCTACATTGAGATCGTGAGCGAGCACGGCACGATCATGATGATGATGGCGACCTCCGTAATCATTGGTCCAATTGGCAACTACTTCGTTCCTCTCATGATTGGTTCGCGTCGAATGGCGTTTCCGCGCATAGAGGCATTTAGTTTTTGGATTTTCATAGCTGGGTACGCTGTCATCTTCTCGGCGCTGCCCTATGGTGGATTCCCCACCGGATGGACTGGCTACGCGCCATTGCAGACTCAAGCAGGTCCCGGAATGATTTCGTATTTGCTCGGTTTTGCGGTGATTGGACTTGGAATGATGGCGGCTGGCTTCAACATCGCGGCGACCATCATCAATTACCGAGCGCCCGGTATGTCGTGGAGTCGCCTGCCAATTTTTGTGTGGGCAGTACTCGCAACAGCGGCGCTGCTGACGCTCGCAACACCAACGTTGTTTGCCGCTGGATTGTTCGGTGTTCTTGATAAGACGGTGCAAACGGCGTTTTACGTCACGGAACACGGGGGAAGTTCGTACCTGTGGCAAAACCTCTTTTGGTTCTTTGGCCACCCCGAGGTGTACATAATGGCGCTTCCAGGGTTTGGTGTCGTCGCGGAAATTATGCCGGTGTTCACGAGAAAACCCTTGTTCGCCTACAAGATCGCGGCGGCCGGCATGATTGGCGTCGCGCTCTTGTCGTTCTTCGTTTGGCAGCACCACCTGTTCCAAAGCGGTATCAACCCGGACATGCGTCCGCTGTTCATGTTGACGACCGAGTTGATCTCGCTCCCGACTGGTTTTATTTTCCTCGTAGGCATGGGCACGCTCTATAGAGCGAAGATCCGATTTGAAGTACCGATGTTGTTCGCATTGGCCGTGTTCTTCAACTTCCTTATTGGTGGCGTCACTGGGGTGTTCCTTTCGGACGTCCCTGTGAACGTGACGGTGCACGGCGGATTCTTCGTTCTCTCACACTTCCATTACACAATCATGGGAGGGTTGCTCTTTGCCTTTATGGCTGGCCTGTACTACTGGCTTCCAAAGATGACGGGCAAGATGATGAATAAGAAACTCGGCCTTTGGCATTTTTGGACGATGTTTATTTTCTTCAACTTGACGTTCTTTCCAATGTTCATCATTGGTCTGCTCGGCCAACCTCGCCGCGTCTTCACGTACGCGAAGAACCTTCAGACCTTGAACGATTTCTCGTCGATCAGTGCATTTCTTCTCGGGTTTTCATTTTTGATTTTCTTCGCGAACTTGATGTGGTCGATGTACATCAAGCCAACTCCAGCGCCTGCGAACCCGTGGGATTCACTCGGACTCGAATGGCAGACGGCGAACCCGGTTCCGCTCTATAACTTTGAACGAATTCCGGTCATTATGACCGACCCCTATCACTACAGCGAAGAGGGAGCGCCATCCGTGGCTGACCTCGGCGTCGGTGTCAAAAGTCCAGTCAGCTCCGGCGCGAAACCGGCGAAGTCGTAAGCGGGGAATTGAGAATGTCAGATACTTCGAAGAATTCACAAGAGATTACTGAGACGCCAGAGGAGATTGAGTACGAACTGCGAGGTCAGATTGGTTCAATCTGGTCGGGGGGCAGGCTGTTCATTGGGATGTACGCGTTTCTTTTGGCTTCCCTCGCGTTCGCGTACTTCTATCTGCGTGCCGCGAATAATGGGTTGCTATGGCGCCCACATAACGTCACCGCGCCTACGGCATATGGATGGACGATCTATTCACTGTGCTTGCTGACTGCGCTACTCGCCATCTTCGGCGAGCGTCGTCTTCGAAGAGGCAGCGTTGCCGACTGGCAGGTGGCGGGTTGGATTGGTGTTGCGTGTGGACTTGGCGCATTGGGCGCACAGATTTGGGAGTTCACTGCAGTGCCGTTCTACCCAGGCTCAAGTGGTTACGCATCGACATTCATTGGATGGTCGGTCATCAACATTGGGACAATTGTGGTGGGTACATACTGGCTCGAAACTTCTTTGGCCCGGTCGTTGCGGATGCAGCGGGAGTCAACCAGCCCTAAGCCAGAATTGGCGATGGACGCCTCTGCCCGGCTGTTTCGTGCCAACGTGTCCTCCATGACCTACTTCTGGGGCTTTGTCGCCATTTCGGGCGCACTCTTCCTCGCGATGTTCTACCTGCTGTAGATGGGTGTTGTGCTAACTAGGATTCGTAGTCGTAGGAAAATCTTGAAGTTCAAGGGAAACGGTGCGAGGTGATGATGCAAGCTGTAGATACGTTCATTGGATCGCAGGTGCTGACTACGGCTATTCCTTTAGGAGTGTTCTTCGCAGTCGTGCTGTGGGTCTTCTTCCAGCGCAAATCAGCCGAGTGACGCAAAACGCACCACTCGCAGTCGCAGCAGATCCGAAGAGAAGCTTTAGAAATGTCCTCGCCGTGCTTGGCCTCGCGCTGTGGCTCCTGTGCTATGTGCCACCGCTCTGGGGATGGTCTGAGCGATTTGAATACGTTCAAGCGCTCCAGTTTTTATCGTTCGCGGTGCTAGTACCAGCACTACTTGCGACGGGCGCGCCATGGCACTTGCTCGGACTCGCGTCTTCGCGGGCGTCGCTCAAGGTTGATGAAGATGGCCATGTCCTTACTCAGAGGCGATTGCGACCATTTGAGCGCCACGCAATCACAAGAACGAGACAAGAAAGCAATCGCCGTGTAGCAGTTTTGATGACGTCGTTTCTTGCGCTGCTGATCTTTTGGCGAGTGGCGCCGGTCGTGGACTTTGAGGTTCGTCACGGTTTCGTGGTTCTCATCGAATCGTGGAGTTTGGTCGGTAGTGGTCTTGCACTGTGGTTGGATCTCGTCAATTCCCCGCCACTTTCTCCTGGCACGACCCGTCCCTATCGGATTGGTATGGCCACAATCTCGATGTGGGCCGTATGGATCCTTGCCTACCTCGATGCGATGTCGCACTCGTCGTGGTACAACGTGTTCCACCACATTGCGGGACACGGAATTTCTCAATCGGCGGACCAGCAATTTACGGCCGCCGCCATGTGGCTTTTTTCGGCCGGAGCTTTCCTACCGGTCATATTCTGGAACCTGATTCATTGGCTCCAATCAGAGGAAAATCCGTCCGACGAACTACAGCGAATGGTGCGCCGAGAAAAGACCTACGGACCCTACGGGGAACTTCCCTAGGAGTGGGGACGGTGCCGTCCTCTTACGTCCCAGTGAGGTGCGGCAACTTCGGGAGAATTGGATTCTTGAGTTTGCCAACAATGCGGCTCGCTTCGGTCAGGTCGTGAAAGGCAGCCGCCCGATCTTTTGAGAGTTGCGCTTCTTGCTTGGTGAGATTGTCGATCAAGGACAGTTTTCCTGGATTCTGAAACAAATTCTGAATGTCTTCGATCGCGGCGAGAGCATCAGAGGTAACCCACGAAACGATCACGCTCAGCATTTGATCGATGTGTTTGCCCGCTCTTGTGTCGATCACCTCGATATTGTTCGTCAGGTCATACACGGCACCACTCGCGAACGAACACGCCGTCTGGTCGCCAACCAGAAGTCCTGGTACTTGCGAGCGGTCTGAAGGAGTCAACTTTCCCGCCAGACTCATGTTGTAAAAACTGAAACTCTCTTTGATCGAGTACACGCACGGATCAATATCGGCGTTGATCTGGCCTATTGTGTCATTCTGCGCCGTCAGGTCTTGTGACCTGGAAATGTGGTTTGGCAGATCCGTGATCACCGAGACCGCCACAACGACGACGATCGCGATTGTAATTAGGAACCACGGCCGCTTGTAAAAGGCGACCTTGAAATTTGCCAGCGACGATGCTGACATGGTCGCTGGCTCAAATACCGAAGATTCAAACGGCGGTATGTCGTCGGTCACTCGACAAGACTAATCGCGGTTTCTGCGATGCCTTTCGCGTAACGCGCGATGTACGTCGCGCTCAGTGAAAATACATTCTTGTTCGAAACCTTGGCGAAAGGTGTCGCGAGAGCCTCAAGTCGATGTTTTGCTCCGATGAAATAAATTTCGTTGTTGTGTGAAACCTCACTCGGCGCGGAGCCGACTTTGATTCGAATGCCGTACTTGACCCACACACTGTTGAGGCGATGGAGACTGCCGGTAAGGAATACGACGTTTGGAGTTCCCTCTAGATGCGGCAGTTCGAGGGCGAGAGGGTGAGGATTGACGGCGATATTTCGAGGATCCGTGTTGACAATGGCAAAGACAATCGAGCGGGCGTTCGAACCCAGTTGAGCGCGCGCTTCCTTCATCTCGGCGCCGAGGACTGGGCAGATGTCATTGCAGGTTGTGTTCTCGAAGAACAAGACAACGACCTTGTGGCCGACTCTTGAGAGATTCCACTTCCGATCGTTTTGTGTGACGAGTGTGAAAGACGGTGCAACAGCGTTGCTAATCTCCTTGAGTCCGATGAATGAATCTTCGGTCATTTCATTGACACTTCGTACCGGAGCGAGATTGGCGTTCGAAGGTAGAAATTTCGTCGTCGTCGCACTCGTCACCCCAAAATTTCCGAAGTAATGTTCTCCCGCTTCGCCCCCGAGACCAAGGACCGCGAAGATCACGAGTAACCATGCCACGGCTTTTGGAGGTATTGAGGATTTCCCTCCTCGTCGTCGGGCGTTGCGGTCAATGGGCGCGCTGGAGCGGAACATTGCCGCGCGCTCTTCCTCGCTTAATCGCGGCAATGAGTTTGGTGCAACGTCGGTTCCGTCGTCCATCGTCAATTCGTCCCCTCGACGTCACTCGATTCTACCGAGCGGACCGGCGAAATTGAAACGCTGAGTGCCCACTTACGAGGTGGCGTAGTTTTGAGTCGCGAGGAAGGGGCGGCGGTAGGGTAGCCGAATGGAGCGTTTCGACACGACGCAACGCGACGACTCGGCAAAGATACCTGTACGCCGCCTCACTGGTAAAGATGCGTTTCGAGCGCACCTGACACTTGTTGGCGGATTGGCGCTATGCACGTTGGCATTCTGGTTTGAACTTGGGCGCGCGGAAGGCGGCAACGAACTTAGCTGGGCCTACGTGTTCGAGTGGCCGTTGCTTGGCGTCTTCGGATTGTACATGTGGTGGAACGTACTCGATCCACAGCGCCAAGAACGCGTCAAGGCAAGGAAGAAGACCAAAGAGTTGGCGCCAGAGTTCCACGGGATGTTGAGCGCGTGGGAAGACCATCAGCGCGAACTGCTAGCAAAACAAAATGGGCTCGACCCAGACACTCAAGAGGAGTCCGACTCTCCGACGTGACGCCAGGTACGGCGATGGAACTTCCGGTGGCCACATCGTTGCGCGTCTCTGCTATTCTTGGCACTCGATAGTCGTGAAGCGAATCCCGTGAGGTTCGTACGACGGGGGACACATGAGTTTTGAGTATGAACGCCAGACGCCGTCGCGCGATCTGGCCTTTCTCGCGAAAAGCCAGCTTTTGAGCGCCGACGACGTTGAACGTGCATTGAAGAGGATGGCTCACGAGATTGTCGAGCGCAATCACGCTCCAGAGGAACTGACCGTCATTGGGATGCAGACCGGCGGGGTCGGATTCGCAACCCGAATGCACGAACTTCTGTGCGACATCACGTCGACGCGGCCATCACTTGGCTTGCTCGATGTGTCGTTCTATCGAGATGACCTCAATGTCAATCCAGCGCCGAGGTCCTCGACGACGTCGATCGACGAGGACTTGACCAATCGGACCGTCATATTGGTTGATGATGTTTTGTTCACGGGTCGAACCATTCGAGCTGCATTGAACGCGTTATCGGATTGGGGACGGCCTCGCTCGGTCCAACTCGCCGTGATGGTGGACCGTGGACACCGCGAATTACCCATTCGCCCCGATTTTGTTGGGAAGAATCTGCCATCGGCACTTGACGAATCGATCCTTGCGACCCTTGATGGTGTATGGATTGGCACGAAAGGGGCAATGTGATTACGTCGATACGGGGCCAAAATCTGTTGACTCTCGAAGGGATGTCCGAGGGGGCACTTCTCGAGGTTCTCGATACCGCGGAATCCTTCGTCGAAGTGAATCGGCGAACCATCAAAAAGGTTCCGGCCCTTAAAGGCAGAGTAGTTGCCTCGATTTTCTTCGAAGAGTCGACGCGTACACGTTTGAGTTTCGAAACCGCCGCGAAGCGACTATCGGCGGACGTTCTCTCACTTGCGGTCGCGTCGAGCAGTGTCAAGAAAGGCGAGTCCCTTCGCGACACCACGGCGACGATTGATGCACTCGGCATCGATGCGGTGGTTATGCGACACCAATCCAGCGGGGCCGCTTTGCAGGTGAGTCGTTACGTACCGCATGTCCGCGTCATCAACGCGGGTGATGGTCTGCACCAACATCCGACCCAAGGCCTCCTCGATGCCTTTACCATTCGCCAGGTATTGAGCGAGCGAAAGGGTAGCTCCGGTGTCGAGTCGGGTCTAGAGATGTTCAAAGGATTACGAGTTCTCATTGTGGGCGACATCCGCCATAGCCGCGTCGCGCGAAGTGACATTTGGGCGTACGCAACACTGGGTTGCGACGTTCGAGTTGCTGCGCCCGGAACCTTGCTGCCGGCCAACATTGAAACTTGGCCAGTGACGGTGGTGTCGAATTTTGACGAAGCATTGGAGTGGGCAGACGTGGTGGGACTCTTGCGACTTCAGCGCGAGCGTGGCTCCGGATCATTCGTGCCGTCACTGGAAGAGTTCACCCAAACTTTCGGTCTCACCCTCGCCCGGGCGAAACGTCTCGGACCTAGCACCATCATCATGCATCCTGGACCGATGAATCGAGGGGTCGAAATCGACTCGAAGGTCGCCGATCAGGTTAACGCCGTGATCACCCGTCAAGTCGCCAACGGTGTGCCAGTACGCATGGCCGTGTTGTACCTCGCTCTGGCGGGCGTGCGAGAAGGAGGCGCTTCGTGAGCGCGTTTCTCGTGCGTGGTGGTCGCATCGTCGGTCCGACTTCGTCGTCGATTGGTGACGTACTGGTGCACGACGGGGTTATCGTCGAGGTCTCAGAATCCATTTCCCTGCCGTCGGGATGCATGGAAATTGATGCCCGTGGATGCTGGGTTGGGCCCGGTCTGGTTGACTTGCACGCGCACCTTCGCGAGCCTGGACGAGAAGCGGCGGAGACGATTGAAAGCGGTGCCCGCGCCGGCGCGATCGGGGGTTTCACGGCACTCGTGGCCATGCCCAATACCGAGCCCGCGCTCGATAACGTGGCACTCGTGTCCTACGTCCTTGAACGCGGCGCACGAACCCCGCTCGATGTGGCGGTCGCCGGGGCGATCACCGTCGGGCGCAAGGGCGAGTCGTTGGCGCCGATGGCGGAGATGGCCGCCTTGGGCGTACGGCTCTTCACCGACGACGGCATTGGCGTGCAAGACCCTTCCTTGATGCGCCGAGCGTTGACGTACGCACGCCCCCTCGGGGTGCGTCTCGCGCAGCATTGTGAGGACGAGTTATTGGCCGCCGGTGGATCGATGAATGAGGGTGAAGTGAGCGGCCGACTTGGACTCATTGGTCGGCCCGCGTTGGCGGAAGAACTGATGGTCATGCGTGACATCGAACTCGTGCGGCTCACCGGTGCTCCTTTGCATTTCTTGCATCTTTCAACCTTGCGGTCGGTGCAACTCGTCAATAGTGCTCGGCGTGATGGACTTCCCGTTACGTGCGAGGTCGCGCCGCATCATTTCACACTCGATGAAACGTCGTGCCAAGGATTCGATCCGCTCTTCAAAGTTCATCCCCCGCTTCGATCCGCGATCGACGTCGATGCAATACGCGAAGCAGTTCGTCGTGGGCTGGTGGATGCGGTCGCGACAGACCATGCGCCTCACGCGCCAGAACTCAAGGATCTGCCCTTCGACGAGGCGCCAGCCGGCATGCTTGGGCTTGAGTACAGCGCGTCACTTACCTTTGAGGCGCTTGGCGATGACCCCGATCCCGTATTGTTCTTCTCGTTGCTCAGTCGTGGCCCGGCGAGGATCGCGCAACTTCGTCGTGAGGACGACCGTGTTCGTCACGACGCGCACGGTGGCGACATCGTTGCGGGCGATGACGCAAATCTCGTCATCTTTGATCCGGGCGCCCGATGGACCGCCAGCAACGCGAACTTGCACAGCCGGGCAACGAATAGTCCCTACGATGGTCGAGATCTAAAGGGCCAGGTGCGGACAACAATCGCTAAAGGAAAACTTGTCGTCAACGAGGCGGTGCTCGTGTGATGCGACGTCCCAGCATCCTTGCCCTCGCCGATGGGACCTTCTTTGAAGGTGAGGCGTTCGGACATCTCCCCGAGGACGGTATCAGTACCGGCGAGTTCGTCTTTAACACTGCGTTGAGTGGTTACCAAGAGGTAATCACTGATCCGAGCTACGCAGGTCAGATCGTCACCTTCACGTATCCCCATATCGGAAATTATGGCGTCACGCCACTCGATGACGAGGCGCTTCGCCCATGGTGTCGTGGGATTGTTGTGCGTGAGCTTTCGGACGTGCCGTCGAATTGGCGCTCCGTCGGTCCGCTTGAAGGATTCATGCGTCAACATCGGCTGGCGGGCATCATGGGAATTGACACGAGGCGCCTGACGAGGCATCTACGCGCGCACGGTGCGTTACCCGGTGCCTTCGGTCACGCCGATGCGACGTTGGTTCTCGACGCTGCTCGAGTCGCGCTCGGCACCGACAACACCGATTTCGTGTCGAGCGTCTCGACGCGGGTTCCCTATGAACGTGGTGCGGGCGAATTCCATGTGGTGGCGTTTGATTACGGCATCAAGACCACGATGGTTCAACAACTTGGCGCACGATTCCGCGTGACCGTGGTGCCTTCGTCGACGGGCGCTGAAGAAGTACGCGCGTTACGTCCCGACGGCGTGTTTCTTTCCAACGGCCCAGGCGACCCGGCGGCGCTTGGAGCAAATTGTGGGGTTATTAAAGAACTCGTTGGCTCGGTGCCTATCTTTGGAATTTGTCTCGGACACCAATTGCTCGCGAGCGCCTTGGGTGCTTCGACGTTCAAATTGCCCTTCGGGCATCACGGCAGTAATCATCCCGTTAAGGATCTTCGCACCGAACGGATCGAGATCACGGCACAGAATCACAATTACGCGGTCACGCCCGATTCGTTGGAGCGCGGCGTTGTCAGTCACATCAATTTGAACGACGGCGTCATTGAGGGAATCGCGTCGTCGGACAATCGTTGCTTCTCCGTGCAGTATCACCCTGAAGCTGGCCCGGGACCCCATGACGCGCGCTATTTATTCAATCGATTCGAGGCACTCCTACGAACGGGAAAATTGGAGAACTTCTAATGCCTCGCCGTGATGATCTCCATTCGATCTTGGTCATTGGTTCTGGACCAATCGTCATTGGACAGGCGTGCGAATTCGACTATTCCGGGACCCAGGCGTGTCAAGTCTTGCGGGACGAGGGTTACAAAGTGATCTTGGTGAATTCGAATCCTGCAACGATCATGACCGATCCGGTGACCGCCGACGTCACCTACGTTGAGCCTCTTGACGTGGAGGTTCTCACTGACATCTTGGAACGCGAGCGTCCCGATGCACTTTTGCCGACCTTGGGTGGTCAGACCGCTCTCAACCTCACCATGGAGTTGGTGCGTCGCGGCGTGCCTCAACGACTTGGAGTGGAGGTGATTGGGGCGCGTCCCGAGGCGATTGAGACCGCGGAGGATCGTGAAAAGTTCAAAGCCGCGATGGGCGACATCGGTCTGCGGGTTCCCGAATCGGGTTTCGCCCATGACGTCGACACCGCAGTCGAGATTGCGCTGCGTATTGGCTGGCCCATCATCATTCGCCCCAGTTTTATTCTCGGTGGGGCCGGCACGGGCATTGCTCACACCGAGGTCGATTTTCGCCGTCTCGCCGAAGAGGGCATCGCCGCTTCGCCAATCAGCGAGATTCTCGTGGAGAAGTCAATTGCGGGTTGGAAGGAATATGAACTCGAGGTGATGCGTGACGTCGCCGATAACTGTGTGGTGATTTGCAGCATCGAGAACTTCGACCCGATGGGCGTCCACACGGGCGATTCGATCACCGTCGCACCACAGCAGACCTTGTCGGACGTCGAGTACCAAGCCATGCGCGATGACTCCTTTGCGGTGTTGCGTCGGGTCGGCGTTGAGACGGGTGGATCCAATGTCCAGTTCGCCGTGAATCCCGACACGGGCGAGCGCCTCGTGATTGAAATGAATCCGCGAGTGAGCCGTTCGAGCGCTTTGGCATCAAAGGCGACCGGTTTTCCAATCGCCAAGATTGCGGCTCGTCTGGCGGTGGGCTACACGCTCGATGAGATTCGAAATGACATCACCAAAGTCACGCCCGCAAGTTTTGAACCGGTGATCGACTACGTCGTCACCAAAATTCCGCGTTGGGCCTTTGAGAAGCTACCGGGTGCGACTCCCGAACTCGGCACGCGGATGCAATCCGTCGGTGAAGTGATGGCGATCGGTCGGAATTTTGCAGAATCCTTGCAAAAGGCGATCCGATCCCTAGAGCAAGGACGTCTGGGATTCGCTTCGGGAACGTCCGAGTTCAGCAATCTGGATCTCGACACACTCTGGCACCGGTGCGAGGTCGCGACACCCGAACGACTCTTTGCGCTCCACGAAGTGATGTGGCGAGGCGCCGGTATTGATGAAGTGGTACGACGCACGAAGATTGATCGATGGTTCGTACATCAACTCAGTTTGATCATCGAACGCGAGCGTGAATTGACGCGCGATCTGAACCTCGGATCTCTCGATCGGCGTGGTTGGCTTCGCTATAAGCAGTGGGGTTTCTCCGATCCCCAGATCGCGGTGCTCACGGGTACTAGCACCGAATCGGTCACCGAGCAACGACGTCGCGCCGGGGTGACCACGACCTTCAAAACTGTCGACACCTGCGCGGCGGAGTTCGACGCGTCGACGCCCTATCACTACAGCACCTATGAAGACACGAGCGAAGTCGAGATGTCGTCTCGAGATCGAGTGATCATTCTCGGTTCTGGACCGAATCGGATTGGCCAAGGCATCGAGTTCGATTATTGCTGCGTACACGCGTCGATGGCGCTACGCGATATGGGTTACGAAACCGTGATGATCAACTGCAACCCCGAGACGGTCTCCACCGACTATTCGACCTCAGACCGTCTGTACTTTGAACCTCTTACACCAGAAGACGTCGCCGAGGTGATCCAAGCCGAACGTGCCGCGTGCAGTGATGACGCCCGAGTGCTCGGCGTGATCGTCGCTTTGGGCGGACAAACGCCGCTCAAACTTTCGCATTCGCTCGATCCTTCTCTCGTACTTGGGACCTCGGTCGCGTCGATCGATGCCGCGGAAGATCGTGAGCAGTGGTCGAAGATTTGTAACACTCTTGGGCTTCGACAACCACCTGGTGATGTCGCCCTTACGTTGGCCGAAGCCCAAGAAATCGTCAAGCGTATTGGCTACCCGGTGCTCGTGCGACCGAGTTACGTCCTTGGCGGGCGCGCCATGGAAATCGTCTATGACGATGCCGCGCTCGAAAGGGTAATGAAGGACTTGACGAGCGAGCACGGCTCTCTCGCACGAGAGGGTGGCGTGTCGAGGAGTCGACCGATTCTTCTCGATAGTTTCCTCGAAGACGCCATTGAAGTTGACGTCGATGCGGTGCGTGACAAGGTAGGTGACGTGTTCGTCGCGGGCATCATGGAACACGTGGAAGAAGCGGGCGTCCATTCAGGCGACTCAGCGTGTGCGCTCCCACCACAAAGTCTCAGTGCACACGTGCTTTCGACGCTGGATGACTACACGCGAAAGATCGCGGCGTCGCTCGAGGTGATCGGTCTGATCAACGTGCAATACGCGGTCAAGAACGAGGAGGTCTACGTCCTAGAGGCGAATCCTCGTGCGAGTCGTACGGTGCCGTTCGTCGCTAAGGCAACGGGCGTGGCACTAGCGCAGATTGCAGTTCGAGTGACTATGGGCGAGACCTTGGCGCAGCTTCGTGAGGCCCGAATGGTACCTGCGCTGACACCAGTGCCGAAGTACGTCAGTGTGAAAGAAGCCGTACTTCCGTTCAGTCGATTTCCTGGCGTCGATACCGTGCTCGGTCCCGAGATGCGCTCCACTGGTGAGGTGATGGGCATCGGTGAGAGCTTCGGCATTGCCTTCGCCAAGGCGCAACTCGCGGCCGGTACGCGACTCCCTGACACCGGTCAGGTGTTCATGTCACTGGCCGATCGTGACAAGGTGGCGGGACTCTCTCTCGCGCGACAATTCCTGGAACTGGGGTTTCACATCGCGGCGACGATTGGGACGGCCGGATTCTTGCGCAGTCACGGCGTAACGGTCCAGACACTGGTCGGAAAGATTGGTGTCGCTGAACTGGGCGAGGACGCCGTGTCAATGCTTGGATCTGGCAGCGTGCAATTGGTCGTCAACACGCCCTCTGGAAGCGGGGCGCGCGCTGACGGTGCTGAAATTCGTACCGCGTGCATCGTGCACTCGGTACCGTGCCTGACAACGTTGTCGGCAGGCTTCGCTGCGGCGTTAGGAATTGGCGACACTCGCGCGCAAGGGTGGAGAGTGCATTCGCTGCAGGAACTGCATCGATGACCGTTGACCTCTCCACTCGTGTGGGCGACGTTACGTTGCGCTCAGTGGTGATGACGGCAGCGGGAACGTCGGGTTACGGTGACGAACTCGCCGAGTACGGCGATCTCGCGGCGTTGGGAGCGGTCGTCGTGAAGTCGCTCGCGAATTTCGCGTGGGAGGGGAATCCGCCGCCGCGTGTCGCATCATCGGGGTCACACATGTTGAACGCAGTTGGTCTTGCGGGACCCGGAGTCGAAGCGTGGCGAACCACGTACCTCGGCGCCCTCGAAGCTCGCGGCGCGAAGGTCATTGGTTCGATATGGGGTCGGAACGTCAATGAGTTCAGAGACGCTGCGCTTGCTATGAAGGGTGCGAACATCGCGGCGCTCGAAGTAAACGCGAGTTGCCCCAATCTCGACGATCGCTCGACGATGTTCGCTCACTCGGCGAGTGCGACTCGCGCGATAGTCAGTGCATCAGAGGTCGCAGGAGTGCCGCTTTGGGTGAAGTTGAGTCCGAACACGCCCGACTTGATCGAGATCGCGGGTGCTGCGATCAACGCCGGTGCGTCGGGCTTGGTGCTCGTGAACACCGTCTTGGGTCTCAGTATCGACGTCGAGCGCCGTCGCGCATCACTGGGCAACGGAGGCGGCGGACTCAGCGGTCCGGGTATCCTGCCGGTGTCACTGCGGGCGGTCTACGACTGTCGCGCGGCGTACCCTGAGGTGCCAATTGTTGGCGTGGGAGGGATACAAAGTGGTGTGGACGCGGTGGCGATGTTGATGGCTGGTGCGAACGCGATAGAAGTGGGCACAGCTACCTTCGCCAATCCGCGTGCACCGTGGCTCGTGCAACGAGGTATCGAGAAGTGGATGAGGCGACACAACGTTGCCCACGTCAGCGAAGTGGTGGGAGCGGCTCATGAATGAGAACTTTGGCGTTCGTCTGCAAGAGCACGTGCGTGAACGCGGTCCCTTATGCGTTGGGATCGATCCGAGCAGAGAGTTAATAGAGTCGTGGGGCAGAAACGACGACGTCGAAAGTCTTGAGTACTTTTCCTTGGCGGTACTTGAGGCAATACTCGACACGGTGGCGGTGATTAAGCCTCAAGTGGCGTTCTTCGAACGATTCGGTTCCGAAGGACTTCGCGTGCTCGAGCGAGTGATGAGCGACGCACGCGACGCGCACGTCATGATCATCGCTGACGCCAAACGTGGTGACGTCGCCTCGACCAACGTTGGTTACGCGCAAGCGTGGCTTGATGACGCATCCCTTCTACGTAGCGATGCCGTCACGGTGAGTCCGTACTTGGGCATTGATTCACTCGCGCCGTTACTCGATCAAGCACAATCAAGCCAACGAGGCGTTTTTGTCCTCGCCGCGACGTCGAACGCCGAAGGACGCATAATCCAAGGCGCACACACACGTCACAACGAGTCAGTTGAGGACTTCGTGCTCGGTGCCGTGCGTGCCCGTAACGCCAATTTCGAGGCACTCGGTCCGTTTGGGGCGGTGCTCGGCGCGACGAGGGACCGGCCGAGCTTCGACCTCACGACAATGAGGGGCCCCTTCTTGGTGCCGGGGGTCGGTTTTCAGGGTGCCTCGCCTGAGAATGTGGCGCGAATTTTTGACAGGTGCACGCCAGGGACTGTGCTTCCGAGCGTGTCACGAGCCATATTGCAAGCGGGCCCGGAGCGTTCAGCACTACGTGACGCCGCTCGTCGCTGGAGGGATGATTTAAGTCAAGTATTGACCTGAGCCCAACGGCGAGAACAGGAGTAATCTGACGTCGTGACACCAACGCCGCCCGCCCTCACGCATGAACAGCGCGTGGAAGCGTCACGCCTGGCGGTGGCGAACCGCCGGCGCCGCGCGGAAGTGAAGCGCCAAGTGAAGTCCGGTGAACTTTCGCTCGAGGAGTTGTTTGAACTCGCTGAACGCGAGGAGTGTGTCGCTCAGATGCGCGCCTACGACCTCATCAGTGCGTTGCCTGCGATTGGTGAAGTGAAGGCGGAGCGAATCATGAAGAGCGCCTCCATTGCTCAGACGCGCCGCATTCGTGGACTCGGACCAAAGCAGCGTGCCGAACTGTTTCGAGCTCTTGTCCGCTGAACCACTGCTTGTCGTACTCATCGGGCCAGGCGGCGTGGGTAAAGGTTCAATCGCCCGTGCACTCGTAGCCCACGACGAGCGCCTATGGCTCAGTCGAAGTTGGACGACGAGACCCCAACGGGCGAGCGAGAATGGTTCTGAGTATCACTTCGTCGACCGAGCGACCTTCGAGCGCGCGATTGACGAACATCGATTTCTCGAGTGGGCTGAGTTTCACGGCAATCTGTACGGCACACCGTTGCCCGATGCCGAAGGCAAGGACGTCCTCTTGGAGATCGAGGTCCAGGGCGCAGGTCAGGTTCGCGAGGAACACCCCGACGCGGTCGTCATTTTGATTTTGGCACCTTCGATGGACGATTTGGAGCAGCGACTTCGATCCAGGGGTGACAGTGAAGAGCACGTTCGGATTCGTCTATCGAGCACGCCAAAAGAACTCGCCCGTGGTCACGAGTTATCGTCGTTCGTGGTCGTGAATGACGACGTAGAGCGGGCGACCAAGGAAATACTCTCTATACTGGAAGAACTCCGCCAGCAACGGCGAAACCCCTCTCTAAAGGACTAGGACCCATGGCAGAACGCCCCACTTTGGTTGACCCACCGATTGAAACGCTGTTGCACAAGGTCGGCGATTCCAAGTTCACCCTCGTTGCGGTGTCGGCGATTCGCGCCCGCGAGATCAATGAGTATTACAACGGCCTCGGTTCGGGCCATGGCGCTCTCATCCCACCCCAGGTGACGTCGATGTCCAACAAGTCTTTGTCACTCGCCATGGAGGAGTTGTACCAGGGCAAGTTGGAGTTCCACCGACCCACGCCCGATGAAATCGAGAATGAGCGTCTCCAGGCCGAAGCGTTGGAACAGGCTCGCCAGGACGCCAACAACGACCTGGACGCCTTCACCGATGCCCTCCGCGACGCCTGATTCGTCGTCACCTCGCATTGTCCTTGGTGTAAGTGGCGGGATCGCCGCCTATAAGTCGGTAGAACTCCTTCGCCTCTTGAAGGATGCTGGATACTTCGTCTCCCCGGTGCTCACGCCTGACGCGACCCGATTCGTTGGCGCGGTCACGTTTTCGGCCCTAGCGAGTGAGCCAGCCCGCACGTCGCTATACGGAGACCCGAGCACACCGATTCCCCACACCTATCTCGGTCAAAACGCGGACCTCATCGTCGTGGCCCCCGCGACGGCGCACCTCATTGCTCGTTACGCGCACGGCCTGGGAGACGACCTCTTGCTCGCCACATTGCTCGCGACTCGAGCACCTGTGTTGCTATGCCCGGCGATGCACACCGAGATGTGGGAACAACCTTCGGTCCAGGAAAATCTTGCAACACTTCGTCGTCGAGGGGTCCTCGTCCTCGAACCCGACGTTGGTGCCTTGGCCGGTGGGGACGTCGGGTCAGGGCGATTGCCTGAACCGGCGGCGATCTTCGAATTCGTCGAACGAATCGTGCAGGGCTACCGAGGTGCATTGACGGGCCGAAAGGTTCTCATCACCGCCGGCGGAACGCGTGAAGCCATTGATCCGGTGCGCGTAATCTCCAATCGATCCTCGGGGCGTCAGGGTTATGCCCTCGCCGAAACCGCATACCGCATGGGTGCCGACGTCACCCTTATTTCCACCGTCAACCTTCCTCTCGCTCTCGACGTCGTTCGCGGTGTCAAGGTCGTGAAAGTCCAGAGTGCTCACGAGATGCATGAAGAAGTCATGTCGCGGACCTCTGAGAGTGACGTGGTGATCATGGCCGCCGCCGTGGCCGATTTCACTCTGAAGGCGTCGAAGGAGAAACTCAAAAAGGATCAAGGTCCACCCGCGTTGGATTTTGAGGCGACGGTTGACATCGTGACGGATCTCGTCGCCAAGCGTTCGACGGGACAGTTGATCGTGGGTTTCGCCGCCGAAACCGAAAATGTACACGCGAACGCTCGAGAAAAGCTTCGTCGCAAGGGTGTGGATTTGCTGGTCGTCAATGACGTCAGTGCGCCGAGCGTAGGTTTTGAACACGCGACCAATGAGGTCACCCTGTTTGATCGCTTCGATAACGAGCAGACAATCTCGTTGCGCTCGAAAGAATCAATATCGTACGAGATCTTAGATAGGGTTGTTTCATTGTTATCTCAAGGAGCATCATGAGCGATCGCACCCTCTTCACCTCGGAGTCGGTGACCGAAGGACACCCGGACAAGATCGCTGATCAGATCTCCGACGGTGTGCTTGACGCCATTCTTACCCAAGACCCGTACGCGCGCGTGGCGTGCGAGACGCTTCTCACGACTGGACTGTGCGTGATTGCGGGTGAGGTCACGACCAGCGCGGTTGTTGACGTGACGGCAGTCGCTCGGCGCACGATTCTCGATATTGGTTATGACGACGGCGCCAAGGGTTTCGACGGAAAGAATTGTGCGGTTCTGGTCTCGTTTGACAAACAGAGCCCTGATATCGCGGGAGGCGTCGACGTGGCGTTCGAACACCGTTCGGGTTCGGGCGGCGAGGACGAACTCAACGCCCTTGGCGCGGGCGACCAGGGGATGATGTTTGGCTACGCATGTAATGACAACGAGGACTTCATGCCAGTGCCCATCTGGCTCGCGCATCGTCTATCAATGCGACTGACCCAAGTACGTCGTTCTGGTCTGGTGCCGTACTTGCGTCCGGACGGCAAAACACAGGTCACCATTGCGTATGAGGATGGCCGCCCGGTTGCGGTCGATACCGTACTCATTTCCACCCAACACGAGGACGGGTACGACTCGCAAACTACGATCAAACAGGACCTCATCGAACACGTCATCAAGCCCATGCTCCCCGCAAATCTCGACGCGAGTTCGATGCGTGTGTACGCGAATCCTTCGGGAAAATTCGTTCTCGGAGGTCCACACGCCGATGCGGGTCTCACCGGGCGAAAGATCATCGTCGATACGTACGGGGGGATGGCTCGCCACGGTGGCGGTGCGTTCTCGGGCAAGGATCCTTCAAAGGTGGATCGTTCAGCCGCGTACGCGGCGCGTTGGGTGGCCAAACACGTCGTTGCATCAGGGGCCGCGGAACGTTGCGAGGTGCAGGTTGCCTACGCGATCGGTGTGGCACGCCCCGTGTCGGTGCTCGTCGACACCTTCGGGACTGAGCGGGTCGAGCGCGCCAAAATCGCCAAGGCGGTGGACGCAATCTTCGACTTGCGCCCAGCGGCGATTATCAACGATCTCGACCTTCGACGCCCTATCTATCAGCGAACGGCGGCGTACGGACACTTTGGACGAAGCGATCAAGGATTTCTCTGGGAGCAGACGCCGCGCCTCGACGATCTGCGCCGGGAACTGTCTTTGTAGGCGTGGCCGCGTCGCGAGCGGTACGCGTCATCACCGAAGTCGGCGCCGTCGATCGACCCTTCGATTACGCCCTATCGGACGCTCTCGCGCACTGTGGTGTTGGGGATCGAGTGCGCGTGAACTTTCATAATCGATCCGTTCGAGGGTGGGTTCTTGAAGACGTGGCGCCGCGCGACGAACTGAAGATTGTGACGAAGTGGCTCGGGTACGGGCCGCCCGCGTCGCTCCTCGCACTCTTGGGTTGGGCCAGCGAACGTTGGTACAGCCCGTTGTCACGGTTTCTCATCTCATCGTCGCCGAAACGTCTCGTGACGACGCTGCCTACTGCGCCTTCAGCGCTTGCGCTCACTTCGTCAGTGCAGGCAACGGCGCTTGACGTCGAACCGGGGATGTGGCAGTTTGCACCGACGAGTGATCCGATTTCGCTCATACTGGGTGCGTACGAACGGACCCGTGAGCGCCCAGGGTCGCTCCTCGTTCTCGTACCGACGGAGTCCTGGGCAACGCGACTTCGAGGACGCCTCGAACAACGCGGCCTCATGGTCGCTTCGGGCGAGACAGAGTGGGACCGGATGCGCGTGGGATGGCCGGTCATCGTTGGAGCGCGGGGTGCCGCGCTCGCACCCGCACCGTTGCTCGCGGGTGCCGTCATTATCGATGCTGACGATGATGCGTTTCGCTCAGAGGCAACCCCGACGTGGGATTCATTGACGATGCTACGTGAACGCTGCCGGCGTGATGATGCACCGTTGTGGGCCACGTCAATGATTCCTTCACCGGCGATGATTGGTGGCGGACCACTTCACGTCGCTTCCGACATCGCTGCGGGGTGGCCGCACGTCGTCGTCGTTGATCGACGGAACAGCGATCCGCGAGATGGCGTGTTATCTCGAGCCGCGCTCGACCGCGCTCATCGGGCTCTAACGGGTGACGCACCGATCGCGGTCGTGGTCATATTGCAGCGCCTCGGGTCAGGCCGACTTTTCGCATGTAGAAAATGTGGAGAGCTCGCTCGATGTGCGCAGTGCGGTCAACCCGAAGAGGAGATGGGCGAACTCCTCTGTTGTCGCGATCGACACCAGTTGCGCGAGAACTTTTGCGCGTCGTGCGGTTCAACGAACCTGCGAAAAGTTCGCGTTGGCGTGTCGAGCATCGCGAAGGACGTCAGCGCCCAACTTTCACAACCGGTGAGTGAGATCACGGCGCAAAGTGACACTTCGACGTTGCTCTCGCGTGTCGTGGTCGGCACCGAAGCGGTCTGGCAGCGCGTGCGGCATTGCGAAGTAGTCATCTTCGTGGATTTCGATCAGTACCTTCTGGCACCGCGAGCATCAGCTCGCAGGGCGGCGATCACGGCCGTAGGAAAAGCGGGTCGCCTCGTGGGTGCGCGACGTACTGGAGGTGGCGAAGTGGTCATCCAAACTCGTCGCGGCGATGATTCGGTAGTGGCGGCGCTGAAGAACGGGGACTTTCGCGACGTTATGGACGAGGATGAACAAACGGCGAAGTTGCTCGGTCTAGCTCCCTACGGTGCCGTAGCCCACGTGTCGGGACAGGGCGCGGCCAGTTTCGTCGCGCAACTGGAGGGAGGGTCCGTGAGCGCGTACGAGAATGAGCAAGGTTTTGAGCTTCGCGCGGCGACGCTCGGAGACTTGACGTCTTCATTGCGCGGTGTCGAACGCCCGCAGGGACGCGTGCGCGTCGCCATTGACTAGGTACGCGTCCAGCGAAGGACTCGAGCGAGCGTTCAGGACGGTATCGTGGGGTGGTGAGCACGCTTCCTATTCGCGTCTACGGCGATCCCGTACTCAACGAAGTGACGACCGATATTGAAAATATTGACGGCGGCGTCGCCAAATTGGCTGAGACGATGATCGCCACCATGTACGAAGCGCCTGGTGTTGGACTCGCGGCGAATCAAATCGGCGTGCAGAAACGACTCTTCGTCTACGACAAGGGCGATGGTCCGATGGTCATCGTCAATCCACGCATCGTGGAATCTGACGGTGAATGGACCTACCAGGAAGGTTGTCTCTCGGTGCCCGGATTGAGCTGGGAAATAACGCGGGCGAACGCGATTCACCTCGTCGGTTTTGATCTCGATGGCAATGAACTCAGCATCGAGACCGATGAGTTCGAGGGCCGTATCTTCCAACACGAGATGGATCATCTTGACGGTGTCTTGCTTATAGAGCGTCTCGATCCCGATCAACGCAAAGAAGCGAAAAAGATCTTGCGGGCTCGAAAACTCGAACTCTCGAACAACGATCCTGACGGTCTGCATCTCTTGCTCGGCGAATAAATGCGTTTGGCCTTCCTTGGTACCCCGCACGCGGCAGTACCGGTCTTGGAGCAACTTGTTCGCGCGGGCCATGACGTTGCGATTGTCATCTCCCGTCCAGACAAGCGACGCGGACGAGGCTCCGCGATGACTGCGAGTCCCGTCAAGTTGGCGGCAGCGTTGCTTGGGATCGAAGTCGCGCATTCGTTAAAGGCGCTCGAAAACCTCGACGTTGAGCGCGGCGTCGTCGTTGCGTACGGTGCGATCATCCCGGGCGCAGTGCTCGAGCGCGTACCGATGTTGAATGTCCATTTCTCGCTGTTACCGCGCTGGCGCGGGGCGGCGCCAGTGGAACGCGCCATTCTCGCCGGCGACGACGTGACGGGAGTCAGCATTATGGAGATCGAACCAACGCTGGACACCGGACCGGTGTACGCCAGTGCGAGCACCTCAGTCGCGCAGAAGAGCGCGAATGAGCTCACGACGGAACTCTCGTATCTAGGCGCCAAGTTGCTCGTCGAGGTGCTCGCTGATCCTCGCGTTTTGGCATCGCCTAAAGTCCAAGAAGGCGACGTCACGTACGCGGAGAAACTCGACAAGGAGGAGTTCCACCTCCAACCGTCGATGAGCATTGTCGAGGTCGCCCGGATCGTTCGCCTTGGACGAGCATTTTGTACTGTTGCGGGGCGTCGACTGCGAGTACTCGAAGGTCACGTTGGTACCGGTACCCGCCCGCAAGGTTCCCTCGCTCTCGATGGCGCCCATGTGGTGCTGGGTACCGGCGATGGTGCGTACATAATCGAAAGCGTCCAGCCGGAAGGCTCGAGGATAATGCGTGCGAGTGAATGGTGGTCGGGTGCACGGCTCGATTCGACAACGACCATGTGGTCTTGATTTGTCACTCCGCTCTAGGCTGAGCGTGTGATGACGATAGAAGCAGGTCCCACGGGCGCCCTTCGCATCGCCCCCTCAATACTCGCAGCTGATTTTGGCGCGCTCGCCGACGCCGTACGCGCAATCGACGCCGAAACCGATTGGTTGCACGTGGACGTGATGGATGGGCATTTCGTACCCAACGTATCCATTGGTCCGCCGGTTGTGCAGTCGCTGCGACGTTACAGCAGTCGTTTCTTTGATTGTCATCTCATGATGAGCGAGCCCGGTCGCTACCTTGAAGCGTTTAAGGATGCCGGAGCGAACGGCTGCACAGTGCACGTCGAAGTGGGCGGCACCGCATCGTTGATACGTGACGCTCGCTCGCTCGGACTTCGCGTGGGTCTCGCAGCGAATCCCGACACGCCGTTTGAGAAAGTGGCGCCTTACCTCGGCGACGTTGACCTACTGCTTCTCATGACGGTGTTCCCAGGTTTTGGAGGCCAATCCTTCATGGGTGACGTGATGCCCAAAGTGACCTTGGCGCGACGCGAAGTCGAGGACAACGCACTGGAAGTGGATATCGAGGTCGATGGTGGCATTGATGTTCGCACCGCCCCTATTGTCGTTGAAGCTGGCGCCAACGTGCTGGTCGCAGGCTCGGCGATCTTCGCGCGGCCAGAACCGCTCGAAGCCGCGCGTGCAATTCGAGTAGCCGCCACCTTGGCTGAGTGATGACCTTCAGCCCACAAGAACTCATGCAAATGGCGGTCGCCGAAGGCGAAAAGGCGCGCATGCACGCCCCGCCAAATCCGTGGGTGGGTGCGCTCATCGTAAATGGCGATGGAGTCATCGTCGCCGAGGGCCACACGCAGGCTCCCGGTGAGTCACACGCCGAGATCGAAGCCTTGCGACGAGCGGGGGAGCGCGCGCGCGGAGCAACGATGATTGTGACGATCGAACCGTGTTGCCACGTGGGACGCACCGGTCCGTGCGTCGACGCGATTGTCGAGGCGGGAGTCTCGCGGGTGCTAATTGGGACACTCGACGCCGATTCTCGGGTGTCCGGACGTGGGGTCTCGCTTCTGAAGTCTTCCGGCGTTGACGTTGAAGTCGGTGTCGAAGAATCACTGGTGCGCGCACAACTGGCGCCCTATCTCTGGCATCGCGTAACGGGTCGGCCCTACGTCGTCTTGAAGATCGCCTCAACCCTCGATGGGGTGGTCGCCATGGCCGACGGTTCAAGCCAATGGATTACCGGTGACGACGCGCGCCGCGACGCGCACGTCCTTCGAGCCCAAAGTCAAGCCATTCTCGTTGGCGCCGGCACGGTGCGTGCCGATAATCCAGCGCTCACCGCGAGGCTCGGTGACATTATTCTGGAACCGCTTCGAGTTGTCCTTGGTCAAGTAGCACCTGACGCTCGGGTTCGACCGTGTCTTGAACGAAGTGGCGACCTCGGCGCGGTGCTCGATGAACTCGGGCAGCACGATGTGTTGCAGTTGCTTGTTGAGGGAGGTCCACGCACGGCAAGTGAGTTCGTCGAACAGGGCTTGGTGAATCATGTGGTGTGGTACCAAGCTCCTGCGTTCGGCGGTTCGCTGGGTACCGCGGGGGCTTTGAAGGAGCTTGCAACCCCAACGATTGGTGCACTTCGAAGGGGTCGGGTGGTGGACGTACAAAGAATCGGCGAAGATATACGGATAGACGTGGAGGTCTGATGGCGCTATCGACGATAGAGCAAGCAATTGACCAGTTAAAAAGGGGTGGAATGGTCGTCGTCGTCGATGACGAGGACCGCGAGAACGAAGGCGACCTCATCATGGCCGCTGAGGATGTCACGCCCGAGAGCATGGCGTTCTTCCTCGAACACACGTCAGGCGTCTTTTGTGTCCCCCTCGAAGCCGATCGGGCGGACGAACTCGACCTGCCATTGATGGTGGTGGCGAACACTGAGGCGCAACGCACGGCGTTCACCGTGACCGTCGACTATCGCCACGGCACGACGACGGGTATTTCGGCGAGCGATCGCGCGGCGACGATTCAAGCGTTGATTGACCCGAACACCCGTTCCACGGATCTGAATCGCCCAGGTCACATTTTTCCGTTGCGCTATCGCGCGGGTGGCGTCTTGAAGCGCGCGGGTCACACTGAGGCGACGGTCGACCTTTGTCGGTTGGCCGGTAAATACCCTTCGGGCGTATTGTGCGAAGTTGTCACCTCCGACAAGACCGGCATGGCGCGACTCCCAGAACTTGAAGCATTCGCGCAACGTCATAACCTTCCTCTCGTGTCGATCGCCGACTTGATTCGCTATCGGCGCCACCACGAGAAGTTAGTGCGACGTATTGCCGAAGCGTCGTTACCGACGGAGTACGGGCAGTTCCAAGCGTTCGTCTACGAAAGCGTGCTGGATGGTGAACAACACATGGCGCTCGTCTACGGCGACATTGACAACGCACGCGACGTTCTTGTTCGAGTGCACTCCGAATGCTTGACGGGTGACGCACTGGGATCGCTGCGGTGCGATTGTGGGCCCCAACTTCACACCGCGTTGGCGAAGATAGCGGCTGAAGGCACTGGCATCGTTGTCTATCTTCGCGGCCACGAGGGGCGAGGGATCGGGCTCGGTCACAAAATCCGTGCGTACGCCTTGCAAGAAGATGGCCATGACACGGTGGACGCCAACCTCGAACTCGGATTGCCCGTCGATTCCAGAGAGTATGGCATCGGAGCGCAGATTCTGGTCGACCTCGGCGTCACCACCATGCGACTCATGACGAACAATCCTTCGAAGTATGGGGGGCTGGAAGGCTTTGGCCTCAACATTGTGGAGCGAGTGCCCCTCGAGAGTCGTCCCACCGAGTTCAACATCGAGTACCTGCGGACGAAGCGCGAGAAGATGGGGCATCTACTCGGGGGACTTGATGACCTCAGCGATTGAAACGGAGCTGGATTCGACGTCGGTGGCATCATTTCGCAGCCAAGTGGGCGAATCCCTCGAAGGCACCGTCAATGGTCGGGGACTCCGCGTGGGCATTGCGTGCGCGCGTTTCAACGGCGGCGTCAGTGTGCGGCTCTTAGAAGGTGTCCTTGCGACATTGCTCGCCGCTGGCGTCGATCGCCGGGATATTGCCCTCGCGTGGGCGCCCGGCGCCTTTGAGTTGCCGCTGGTGGCGAGGGCCTTCGTGAGCAACGCGAAGCCGGTCGACGTCGTTATCACGCTCGGTGCGGTTATCCGAGGCGACACGGGTCACTACGAGGTTGTGGCGGGCGAATGCGCACGCGGCGTCCAAGATGTACAGCTGAGATACGGGGTGCCCGTGGTTTTTGGGGTCCTGACCACGAACACGGTGCAGCAGGCGCTCGAGCGTTCACTACCTGATGATTCGAATAAGGGACGAGAGGCGGCGCTGACGGCATTGGAGATGGTGTCGTTGTTGCGTCAGGGTTCACTCGCCATATCGACATGATCGAAGGAGTCGTCGAGTCGTTCGATGAACAACATGGTGATGGATGGTTCGTCACTGACGCCGGCGAGCGATTGTATTTTCACTGCGTCGCCATCAAAGATGGTTCGAGGACGATTCCCGCTGGGGTTCGCGCCGTTGGCCGGCGATCGGTTGGGCGGCTAGGTCGCGATGAAGTCTTCGACGTGAGCGCGCTCTAAAAGAAAAGGGAGAAGCGGCGCGCCGCTCTTTCGAGCGACGCGCCGCCAGGGGAACAGCGATTCGTTACGGTGCGGTCGGAGGGTTCCCGAGACTCACCAGGGCTGCACTGCGGGTTTGGGCGGCCTGAGCAATCGCGAGGGCGTACGCGGCTCGGGCGGTAGCTGACTCGGCCCCGGTGCTCGCGGCGCTACTCGCAGTGTCAAACTCTTGTTTCGCAGCTGCGACAGCAGCACGGAAGGTTTGAGCGATTTGCTTGCGAGCGCTCACGTAGATGGCCAACTCCTGGTAGTACGTCTTCCAAGGGCCAGGTTTGTCGGAGCTGCTTGCGAAAGTCGTTGTCGTATCCGAACTTGTATGAGTGCCGTGAGCACTCGCACCTGCGATGGCGGGCGTCAGAATTGTCGAGGTCGCAATCGCCATGACGGCGATGCTTCGTCCCAACGTGGCAATCATCAACGCCCCTTTCGCGTAACTGGTACCTAGCGTAGTGAGCAATCTTGTGAATTCCCTGTGTCCCAGACCATGGTTCCCTGAGAACCAACTTCCTAAGCTTTGGCGAATCGATCAGGCGTCTTTTGGGCGGTACGCTCGCTTCATGGCGTGCGAACAATGACGACGGTACTTGTAGTTGATGACGAACCGGGCGTGCGAGAGTTGCTGAGCGACGCGCTCAGAATCGCGGGTTACGAGACCGAGACGGCCACTAACGGCCTCGACGCCTTTGAAAAGATGCGTCGACGCCACGCCGATTTGTGCATTGTCGACGTGAATATGCCCACGATGGACGGTTTTGCGTTCCTGGCGAAATTGCGCGCCTACGACACGACGACACCGGTGCTGATGCTCTCGGCGAGGGATTCGAGTGACGACGTCGCTCAGGGACTTCGATTTGGCGCTGACGACTACGTGCGAAAGCCCTTCAGTCTCGAGGAGTTGCTGTTGCGCGTCGGGGCGATTTTGCGCCGGGCGAACCACGCCGTGGACGATGAACTTACCTACGCCTGCGGTCCGCTCAGCATGAACGTCGAACGACACGAGGTGACGCTGGACAAGCAGGCCGTAGATCTTTCGGCGACGGAATTTCGTCTGCTCGAAGTGCTGATGGAACGCATGAACCGATTGGTCACGCGCGAGCAGCTGCTGCGAGAGGTTTGGAACATCGACTTTGATTCGGAAACCTCCGTGCTGGACACGTACGTGTCGTACCTGCGACGAAAAATTCATCGAGACGATTTCGCACCGTTGACGACCGTGCGCGGCGTCGGATTCAAGTTGGTTGACGGAAGCTCCACGTAGTGAAGCTGGCGACACGCCTGACCGTCTTGCTCGTCGTCATCACGACCATCGTGGCGCTGAGTGTTGGCTGGTACGCCGTTAATTCCAGCACCCATTCGGCGTATGCGACGATTGACAACACCATCAACTCGGTGGTGCAGAGTGGCGAAGGAAATCCGGACGCCGCGTTGAGTGACGCTATCAATGCCGACGAGAAGAATAATTATGACCTGACGCTGGATGTCGTCTTCGCCAACGGGTCGGTCACCCAACTCATCAGTGCCAACACCGCATTGGACAGGACGCCTTCACTATCCAATGTGCATTCCTCGCTGAAGTCTGTGGTCAGTGAGGCCAATCTGCCTGGTTTTCTGATTCGTTCGCTCAACATCGGTGGTGGCGATTACCTCGTGGTCGCGGCATCGACGAAGAGCGTCAAGCACGCGAGTCAACAGCTCATCTTTCGAGTCGCTCTCGCCGCGTTAGCGGCCGCCATCGTGATGGTGGTAGTCGCTCGCTTGTTTATGCGTCGAGATCTGGTGACCATGGAAGGTTTGATCGACTTTGCCTCTAACGTCGCCAGCGGCAATGCGCACGAACCGGTTCCTCCCGGTCTCGGGAGTAGGGATGTTCGAGAATTGCGACAGGCGCTGGCGACAATGGTCGTGGCGTTGCAAGAGAAAATCGAGATTGAGTCTCGGCACGCTGAGTCGATGCAAATGTTCATTGGCGATGCCTCGCACGAGCTTCGTACGCCACTCACAGTCTTGAAGGGTTATACCGAACTAATTTCCAACGCTGATGTGTCCGCCGACCAACTCGATCGAGCGCTCGGGAGAATGCGCAAGGAGATCGAGCGGATGGAAACGCTCGTCACGGACCTTCTCTTGATTGCTGAAGTACGCGAATTGCCCGAAAAGTCAATGGAGCCACTCGAACTGAGCTTGCTTGTATCGTCGTGCGCTGATGAGTTCCACGACGATCAGGCGGCGCGACGCCTCGACGTGACCATCGACCCCAACGTATGGGTCCGTGGCCGCCGCGACCTCTTCGAGCGGCTGATGACCAACGCGCTTGGCAACATTGCCCGTCACACCAAGCCCGACGTCGCGGTGCGCATTGCCCTCCAGCGTCGCGAAGGAAGCGTCGAGTTACGAATTGATGATGCGGGGGAGGGGCTCCCGGAGTATGGTGCTGCACCAGAGCGTTTCCGCCGTTTTGATTCTTCTCGCAGTCGTGAATCGGGCGGATCGGGTTTGGGCATGAGCATCATGTTCGATCTCGCGAAGGCCATGAATGGCTCGATGACGACGTCGGCGAGTGAACTAGGCGGGTTGCGCTTGACGTTTCTCTTTCCTGCGGCGAACTAGTCGCTCGTGGGCTGCGCCGCGCGAACGTACACTTGCTGAACCTCGGCGAGTGCGTTTCGATACAGCGTGATGTGTTCGCCCAGTCGATCGCCTCCCGTCGAGATGATGGCGCCCAGCGTGTCAATAATTAACTGGGCTCCCTTGAGATCTGGAGGCGTCATCGAAAGGCGCATGGCCGCGAGTTGCACCAAGACGAAGACGTGGTTGCCGAGGACTGTCTCGACAGACGTTTCGCGCAAATACGCGAGTTCGTCGGCGTCGTCCGACTCAGATTCGCGAGAACTCATCGACATAAGGTACAGGTCTCGAAGGTGAGCGC